>WNGD01000971.1_pt1 | contig 31237 bp, 29 predicted proteins | sample 5400671 | NCBI WGS metagenome assembly WNGD01 (sample SAMN13153369, study PRJNA577476) | soil metagenome | isolation source: 40 cm soil or saprolite under grassland replicate 2 | place: USA:California | collected 2016-06-15
TTCATGGGTGCCTCGGGGGCCCTTACGGCAACTTCTTCAACAGATAATCGATCACCATTTGCTCGTGCTTCAGGAAGCGTTCGTCCCCGTATACGAGTAGCGTGGCCGGACCCCATTCGGGGTCCGTCGGATGGCCGATGTCGTGGGGGCTGATCCCGAGCTCGATGCCCAGCGCCTGCAGGTTGCGGAGGACCCGTTCGTAGTGCTCGGCAACGGTCGCGAACCCGGCCCGCAGCGCCGCGAGCTCCCGGGCCAACCGCACACGCTCCCGCAGGCAGCGCCGGAACTCCTCGGGCGCGTCGTGTGGTACCACGGGTCTGCTCGCACTCACCATCGTCGTTGTGCCCAGGATCGAAGCTGATCAGGCCGCACTACGGTTTGGTGCGTGGCCATATATGCAGACCGGGACCAAACTGCACAAGGTGCACACTGCGGCCTTGTGTCATCATCGCGACACCGGCAGCACGCCGGGCACACCAGGCGCCGCGGACGCGCGACGTCGCCGGTCGTCCACTGGTGTGTCGTCGTACCGACAAACGAAAGTCCGCCTTACGCTCTGCTCCCGCACGGGCGCCAGGCGGCCGCACGGCCCCGGTTTTGAAGCATTGCCGGCAACTACTCTGTCCTCAGGAGTTGGGGTTGGATCTGCTGGGAAGCGAGATCCTCAAGTTGCCCGGAGTCGCGATACGCGACTACGGGCCGGGTGAGCGCCTAGGGGGGGACACGACCGAGCGACTCAAGAAGCTGTACGTCTACGTCCGCGACGGCGCGATCGGGCTTCGGGTAGCCGCCGGGCGCTCGCTGTCCGCGCTGGTCGACGTGTTCGGCCCCGGCCAACTCCTACCCCCCCAGCTGTGGGAGACCAAACCGGGATTGGAGAGCCGGTACGCCACCGCGCTCGTCGCGACGACCACGTTGGAGCTGCCCGCCGCCGTGTTCGAGGGCCGGGTCGCTGCGCATCCGCCCCTCGCGCTCGCCGCCTGGGACGCCTGCCAACCCGCGGCATCCCTCGACCGCCTCGCGATGCTCGCGCTGCGCGACCCCCTCCGTCGCGTGGCCCATACCCTCTTGTTGCTGCTCGAGCGGCTGTCCGGTGCGCCCGGCCCGGCGCCGTCCACCCACCTCGAAGTCGGTCAAGAGCTCATCGCTGGGTTCGCCAGCCTGAGCCGTCAAACCACCAACCGACAGCTGCGCCGACTCGCGCGGGCCGGCGTCGCGGGATTGCGGCGACGCGCCGTGGATGTGCCGGACCTCGCGGCGCTGCGCAGCGTGGCCGCGGGGCGCCGCCCCCTCGGTCGCTAACCCGTCCGCTTGTCGCCGGCGCGACAGACCACGCTCCGGGGGGCGTCTTGACGGGTTGCGTGACCCACATCACATTTTATCCAGCATAGGATGTGGTCACGAATATGCGGCGGAGACGCAACGGCGGAGGCGCAACAATGGCAACGCAACCTCTCGACACATTGTCTGCAGAGCGGTGGGCCCGGCTACGGGAAGACTTGCGGCGCTGCGAGCTGCGCCGCGGCGCGTGGTACCCCGTGTTGAGCGTCGCCCCGGACGAAGCGGTCCTCGTCGTGCGCCGCCGCGGCGTGATCATCCCGCTCGCCTACCTCGAAATCACCAACACGCGCCCGGACCGGTGGACGTTCCTTGCCCGCGAGCGCTACGCCGTCTGCCCCAATTGCGCCGAACGGGTCGCGGTCGGGCAACTGCCCGCGCGGATGCGGTGCGGCAAGTGTCGTGGCGTTTTTGCGATGGAGCCCGTTCGAGAAGCCGTCGCGACTGCTTAGCGCTCGGCGGGCGCCGTTCGCACGATCGCCCAACCCAACCCCGCAATCCGTCGAATCACCGCCTCGAGGCGCGCAAAGTCCACGGGCTTGGTGAGGAAGCCATCGGCGGCGAGCGCGGCGAGTTGCTCGTGCTCGGCTTCCGACGCGGTGAGCACCACGACCGGGAGCCGCTGCCAGCGCGGCTCCTCTCGGATCCGCATCAGGACGTCACGGCCGTCGAGGTTGGGCAGCTTCAAGTCCAAGAGGACGAGGTCGGGCCGGGGCACCCCGCGGTGCGGCCCCTCGCGCCGCAGAAACGCGAGCGCCTCGACACCATCCCCCACCATCCAGACGCGGTTCTGCAGCTTGGCCCGCTGCAGCGCGCGTCGCGTCAGCTCGACGTCGCTCGGGTCGTCTTCGACGAGAAGAATGTTGATCGGCGTCGGGCCCCGGACCATGGGGCGCATCTTAAGGGGGTGGCCCCACCACGCTCAAGGGGCTGAGCTCGTCCTGAGGTAGCGCTCGTCCCACGCGACCGCAAACGACTGCTCGCAGCGCGTGCACCGCTTCTCGCCGGACGGCCGCCCCACCGGGGCACGCGCCGCGCAGTTGGGGCATACGACGTAGAAGTAGCCCCAACTCTCCGGTAGCTTGTCGGCATCGCGCGGGCGCGGCACGATGGTCCATCGGTTCGGCCGCGTCTCGGTGATCTCCAGTGCGTCCCTGGGAATACGCACGGTCGCGTTGTCCACCTCGAGCACCGCTTCTCCCGGCCCGAGGCTCCGCACCGGATACCACGCACCGCGACGCAGCACGCTCTGCACGTCCTGGCGCAGGCGGGCCCAGCGCTGGGTGGCGGCTGCAGGCGCGGACACTCAGCTCACCCGCGGTGCAGGAGCCACCACGCCCCCAAAGCACCGACCGCGATCCACAAAAGAATGCGCCACAGCCCGCCGCCCTGCGCTTCCGCGTCGTCACTGGTCGGCGGCGGCCGGACCACTCGAGCGGCCGGGGCGACGGGCGGCCGTCCCGCCGCACCGCTCGGAGCGAGCCGCGCGATCGCCTGCTCGTAGGTTCGCCGGACGTCGGGCGGCATCGCGTCGACGCTGTCGTATTTCGTGCCGTTCACGACGATCTCCCGGACCGTGGCCTTGATGTGCGCGCCCGTGACTCCCATGTCGCGCTGCAGCAGCGACAGGATCTCCTCGCCCCCGGATTTCCTGAGCGTCTCGAGCGCCACCTCGTAGTCCTTGCGGACGTCGGGCGGCATCGCCTCGACGCTGTCGTACTCGTGGCCGTTGAAGACGATCTTCAGGCTCACGGGCCCAAGGTATGGCGGCTGCCGCCTGGAGCAAGAGGGCGAGCTCTAGTGAACCCGCAGCTCGAGCAGCAGGGTCAACGCCGACAGCTGCTCCAACCGGCGCACCCCCGCTTCTGGGGGGAAATCGTAGCGCTCCCGGGAATACTCCACCCCCAGGGTCGCCGTGCGGACGCGGTACTCAAGGCCTGCCGCCGCGCGGAACGCCACGTCTGGGTCCCGCAGTCCACTCACGGACACGACGGGCAGGAGCGTCACGCGCCACACGCCGTGGATCGCATCCCCGGCGAACGCCGCCCGGGCCGTGGCGCCGAGGCCCACCATGTTCCAGGTCTGACGCCCGAGCTTCGTCGAATAGGCCCGGCGTACCGCTCGGGCCTGGAAGGCAAGCCACGGCGCCGTGACGACGCTCGCCTCGACGCCGAGCTCTCCCACGTCGCGGTCGAGCACACCGGTCGAGCCGAACAGCGAGCCGCCCAGCGCGCGCCCCGCGAGCGTGAGCCGGGAGCCGAAACGAAGGGTAGCCACGCCACCCAGGATCGGACCGAGTGAGTGCTCGATCCCGAAGCCCGCGTCGACCCGGTGCTCGGCGAGAGACACGAGCGGCGCGACCACCAGGGAGCGTTGCGCAGCCACGGGCAGGGCGCCCCCCAAGATCGCGGCGCCCACGATCACACCAGCGGCCCTCACGGACCCGTGCCCTCACCCGCCGCAGGGGATACGAGCAACAGGGTCGCCGCGATCCGGTCGGCGTTGCGCCCCCGGACGCTTGCGTTCGCCGAATCCCGCTCGACGCGGCGGCGTGCGTTCGCCGCGACGTTCTCCGGAATCGCGCCGTGCCGTCGGTGGACCAGGAACGCGACGACGCCGGTGACCGCGGCGGTGGCCGCGACGACGTCCGCCTCTGCCCGCCCACCACCACCAAGGTCCCCGGTGGCCGCGCCTGCGATGACCAGCGCGGCCGCCGCCACGCCCAGTCCCCTGGCGACGTCGCGCCGCGCCGCCTCGGGCGAAATCCGCTCCGGGAGCAGCGCACGCCGATCGAGCGCGGGCAGCGTGTCCTCGAGCGCCGCGACCTCGTGCCGAAGGTCGAAGTACACCCGGGCCGAATCCGACGCGCCCGTCACCCGGCTGCGCCCGACGACCGCCAGCGTGTAACGCCCCGCCGGAGCGAGTCGCCGGTCGGTGAGCAGGCCGTCCCAGGCAATCTCGCGCACGCCGTCCATCGTGCCCTGGAAGAGCGAGAGCAGCGGGCCGACGCCGATGGCTGACAATTTCACGTCAACGAGCGCGGCATGCGTGGCGACGACGGTGAAGGCGACTCGGGCCGTGCGCGGGTCAACTCGGGCTGCCTGGACGGGGCGCACGGCGACGGCCAGCGTGCGCCGTCGGGCTTCGCCAAAGGCCGCCAGCTGGGCGGGCGTGAACAGGCTGGGATCGAGGTCGGTGAACGGATCCCGCTCGATCGCCGCGCGGAAGTACAGCACGGCGGAATCGCGTTTCCCGGCGACCGCAAGGCAGGCACCGAGGTACTTGTACGCGTCGACTCGCTGGTCCGGTGTCACCTCGAACGGCCAGTTGGGCGAGACGATCTGGCGCAGCAGCGGCAGCGCTCGCTCCACTTCGAGGCGCTCGTAGAACTGGTGCGCCTGCCCCAGCAGCTCCGCCGTGCTGCCTTGCGCGGCGAGTCGAGGAGCGACACCGGCCGCCAGGACCACCGCCCACGCGAGTCGCCTCATCCCGTGCCGCGGCTGCGGAGCGTGACGCGCTTGAGCGATAGCGTGACGCCGGCCTCGATTACCACCGTCGTATCGAACGCCTCGTAGCCCCGCGCACGGACCTCGAGGTGCCGGGCCCCGGGGGAGATCGGCACATCATCGAACACGCTGCCGATGCCCACCCGACGGCCGTCGATCAAGATCTCCGCATCGGGGGGGGTCGTCAGCAGCCGCAGCCTGCCGATCGGGGGCGCGGGCGCCGCGCGGCGGACCACGGGGCGCGACGGCGGCGCCGAGGCTGCACGGCCTGAAGCCGAATCGAACGGCGCGCCGACGGCGGGGGCGGGTGCGCGGGAGGGCCGGCCGAGCACCCACACCACGCCGACCGCTACCAGGCCGACCGCCGTGAGTCCGGCGAGCCGCACGCTCGAGGGCAGGCGCCGGGACCGGGTGGGGATCGCCGGAAGGCCCTGCAGCGCGAGGGTCGGCATCTCCGCGAGCGGGGGCAGCCCGCGCGTCGCGATGCGCCTGACGGCGCGACCCTGCACGAGGTATTGGAGGGTCCGCTCGCTCTTCTGGCGGTCCCGCTCGCTGAACGCCGTCCCCTCAATCGCCATCAGCATCTCGCGCGTCGTCTTGAACCGTCGGTCGGGGTCCTTGTTCAGGGCCCGCCGCACCACGTCCAGCAGTGGTGCGGGCACGTCATCGCGGGCCAGCGCCAGGTCGGGCACCGCGGTGAAAAAATGATGGTGCATCACGCCGGCGAGGGTGTCCGCGTGGAACGGCACCGAGCCGGCGAGCATCTGGAAGGCGACGATGCCGAGTGAGTACTGGTCGCTCTGCGGCCCGGCACGCCGGCCGGCACACTGCTCGGGACTCATGAACGGCGGCGTCCCGATCACCGTGCCGTCGGCGGTGAGGGTGACGTCCGCCGAGCGCAGCGCTACACCGAAGTCGGACACCATCACGCGCCCATCCGAGTCCACGAGGATGTTCGCGCCCTTGACGTCGCGGTGCACGATGCCGCACGCGTGGGCGTAGGCGAGCGCGCGCGCCGCCGCGCGCAGCACGTTCAGGGTCACGGGCACGGAGAGCGCGCCCTGCGCCTGAAGGATGGCGTCGAGCGACTTCCCCTCGACGAACTTCATCACGAAGAAGAGGATGCCACCGATCTGGCCGACCCGGTACACCGGGATGATGTTCGGGTGATCGATCTCCGCCACCATGCGCGCCTCGCGCTTGAAGCGCTCGGCGGCGCGGGCCGTGAGGCCGAGCTCCGGCGGCAGCACCTTGAGGGCCACCAGGCGCCGCAGCCCAACCTCTGTCGCCTTGAACACGACCGCCATCCCGCCGCGCGCCAGCTCGTGCTCCACCTCGTACTCGCCGGCGAGCACCATCCGCAGGCGCTGCAGCAGGTCGTCGCCGCTTTCGGGTGGCACCATGAGCGTCGCTTCGTGCGGATCGCCCACGAGCGTGCCGCAGAGCCCGCAGAACCGGGCCGGCGGCGGAACGTCCGCCCCGCACTGGAAGCACTTCACGGCCGGACCTTGATGGACTGAGCCAGGGTGGGCGCGCTATCGGTGAGAATGGAGCTCTCGACCCGAATCATGAGCGTAGCGGTGCTGATATTCGACTTGGCTACAAGCGAGTCTCGTCCGGTGGTGAGATCGAAAACGCTGGTGTCCGACGACCACATCATGAGGTGAGGTCGGTCGAGCAGGGTGCCGCGCGCGTCGACCACGACGCTGAACGGCACGGTGCTGTCGCGGTGCAGCACCGTGTCGCCGACGTAGATGATCGCTACAGCCTCCGGGCCGGCAGGGCGAAACACGTCCGCGAACCCGCAGGCCAGCGCGGCCATCCCGCCCACCACCGTCAACGCGAGCCGCACGACCGGGCGAGCGGACACCATGATCAACCCACCTAGGCAAAGCCGGTCTACAAGTTGGGAGGGACGGCGCGGATAGCAATACGGCAGCCCCCCGGCCCGCAGGCTAACCGGTTGCCCGGCTGTCGGTTGAGCCCATTGCCACCGGGACAAAGCTCCGTAACTTCCCGTTCCACCGCTCAAGCTCGAGGTCAGAGAAGATGCGCTCCGCCCTGTCGCTCCCCCTGGTCGTCGTCGCCCTCGCGGCCTCCCCCCTGGCCGCCCAGGAGACCCCGACCGAAAAAACCGCCGCCGCCGACGTGATCCGCCGCATGAACGAGCTCGAGCGCTCGCTCGCGCTGCCGCCGCTCGTCGCGCGGCTCACCGCAGCACGCGATGCACGGCGCGACGCCGTGGTCGCCCGCGCCAAAGAGCTGATGGACAAGGAGCTGCTCGCGATGGCCGACGACATCACCCGTCACCCGGAGACCGGCTGGAAGGAAGAGCGCTCGGTGAAGATCCTCACCGACTACCTCACCGCACACGGGTTCGACGTCGAGCCCGGCGTGGCGGGTCTCAAGACGGCCTTCGTGGCGCGCTACCGCAAGGGCACGCCCGGCCCGAACCTCGGCGTCATCGTCGAGTACGACGCGCTGCGTGGTACCAGTCGCGACTTCCACGGCGACCAGCACAGCGCTCAGGGACCCGTGGGGCTCGCCGCGGCGGTCGCCGTGGCGGAGTTCCTCACGAGCTCGAAGACCCCGGGCACGGTGACGGTATACGGCACACCGGCGGAGGAGCTCGCATCGCCCGCCGCGAAAACGGTCATGTACAAGGCCGGCGTCTTCAAGGGCGCGGACGTCCTGGTGCGGTCCCATTCGTCCACGGCGACACAAGCGCCCGGCCCCGGCTTCGGCAGCTGCTGCATGAACATCAATGTGATGCACTACACCTTTTCGGGCGCGCCGGCGCACCAGCTCCAGGCGTGGGATGGACGGGACGCGCTGATGGGGGTGATCGAGCTGTTCAATCACATCGACGGCCTGCGCAAGACGCTGCGCCCGGAGACCAAGATCCAGGGGATCATCACCGAGGGCGGCAAGGCCCCGAACGTCGTGCCGGACCGCGCCGTCGCGGAGTTCTGGATCCGCTATCCCGACCCCGTCTACCTCGCGCAGGTCACGGACCGGGTGAACGACGCCGCGCGGGGCTCAGGCCTCGCCACGGGGACCAAGGTGCGCATCGACGTCGACTCGTCGTCCCGCAACGGCATCTCGGTCGCGGCCCTGAACGACGTGGCGTTCGCCTACCTGAGGAAGCTCGGCGCCACCAAGCTGGAGGACGCGCCCGGGCGCCCACTACCCTACGAGGAGACCGGGACCGTCGCGACCCAGATTCCGGGCGTGGGCGTCACCGTCCACAGCTCGAACGGCGGCTACCACACCTTCGAGATGGAAGCGGATGCGCTCGGCGAGGTGGGCCACCATGGGTTCCTGTTGGACGCACAGGCGATGGCGGCGGTGCTGTACCACTTCGCCACCGATGCGCCGTATCGCGCAACCGTCAAACGCGAATTCGACGGGTTGCACGCGCTGTACGACGAATATCTCGCGGCCCTGCGGACCGCCTATCCGCTGCCGACCGTTCCCGACCCGACGGGGAACTGACCATGCGCCGCCTTGTCGTTCCGGCCTGCGCCGTCGCGTGCGCCGCGGCGCCGCTCGCGCCGCAGCAACGCGCCATCTCGGACAGCGATCTGTTCGCGTTCCGCTGGGTGGCGAGCCCCCAGATCTCGCCCGACGGCCGCCAGGCCGCCTACGTGCTCGTGACGGTGAACGGGAAGCACGATGGCTACGAGACGAGCCTCTGGGTCGTGGCCACCGACGGCACGTCGCCGCCCCGCCGCCTCACCGCCGGCCCGCGCGACGGCGCGCCGCGCTGGTCACCCGACGGCGCCACGCTCGCGTTCCTGCGTCCCAAAGATGGGCACGCGCAGCTCCACCTCTTGCCGTTGACGGGCGGCGAGGCGCAACAGCTGACCGACCTCCCCAAGGGTGCGTCGCCGGCGGTCTGGTCGCCCGACGGGAAGACGATCGCCTTTACGAGCACCACCACCGCCGAGGACCTTGCGAAGAAAGACAAACCCGAAGAGTCGAAGAGCGACGTCCGGATCATCACGCTGGCCGAGTTCCGCTCGGACGACGAGGGCTACCTCGATCCGGCCGAGCACGGTCATATCTGGACGGTGCCGGCGGCCATGCCCGGCGACAAGCCCGCCACGGCGCACCAGGTGACGCCCGGCGCGTTCGATGAGGAAGCGCCGCAATGGAGCCGCGACGGCACGCGCCTCTACTTCGTCTCCGATCGCAAACGGGAGTCGTACTACTATCCCCCCGACAACAACGTCTACTCCGTCCCGGGCGGGGGCGGCGCCATGGACACGGTCGTAGACATCAACGGTCCGGTGTTCGGTCCGGCGCTCGCCCCCGACGGGAAGGCGGTCGCGTTCCGGGGCTGGATCAATCCGCCGGCGCCGCGCTCCTACAATCAGTCCGACCTGTTCGTATCGCGAGACGGTCGCACCAGGAACCTCACCGCCGACTACGACTTCGACATGGGGACGAACGTCATCGGCGATCAGGCGCCGCCGCGCGGCGGCGGCGGCTCGAGCCCCAACGTCTGGACCGCGGACGGCAAGGCGGTGATCGTCGCCACGACCGAGCGCGGCCGCGCGAATCTCGTGCGGTTCGACGCGCAGAGCGGCGCGCGCGAGCCGTTGACCACGGGGGATCACGCCGTCCTCGCCTACACCGCGACGCCCGACGCTCGCCGGTTCGTCCTGACGCTGGGCGATCCGACGCACCTCCCCGACGTGTACGCGCTCGACGCGCAGACGAAGCGCCTCACGCAGCTCACCCACGTCAACGACTCGCTCTTCGCGAAGCTCCAGCTCGTGACGCCGGAGGATTTCTCGTACCCGAGCTTCGATGGGAAGAAAATCGAGACTTGGATCATGAAGCCGGTCGGCTTCACATCCGGCAAGAAGTATCCGCTGATTCTCAATATCCACGGCGGCCCGCACACCGCGTACGGCTACATCTTTTTCCACGAGATGCAATGGATGGCCGCGAAAGGGTACGTCGTGCTCTATCCCAACCCGCGGGGCAGCACTACATACGGCCAGGACTTCGGCAACATCATCCAGTACAAGTATCCCGGCGACGATTACAAGGATCTCATGGTCGCGGTGGATTCCCTGATCCGGCGCGGGTATGTGGACTCGACCAAGCTGGGCGTCACGGGTGGCTCGGGCGGCGGATTGCTCACCGACTGGGCGGTCGGGCACACGCACCGCTTCGCGGCCGCCGTGTCGCAGCGCGACGTGGCCGACTGGCTGGGCTTCTGGTACACGGCGGACTTCACGCTCTTCCAGCCGTCGTGGTTCCGCTCCACGCCGTTCCGCGATCCCCAAGAGTTCCTGGCCCGCTCGCCGGTACGCTACGCGGACTCGGTCACCACACCCCTGATGTTCATCCTCGGCGAGGAGGATCTCCGGGCGCCGCCCAACCAGGGCGGCGAGGCGATGTTCCGTGCCCTCAAGTACCTGCGCAAGACCACCGTGCAGGTCCGCTTCCCCGGCGAGTCGCACGAGTTGTCACGCTCCGGCAAGCCGGTACACCGGGTGGAGCGGCTGCAGCACATCATGACTTGGTTCGACAAGTACCTACAGGGGAAACCGATTACGCTGTACGACACGCGATGACCGCGTCGCTCCATACCCTGCTCGACGTCGCGCTCCGGACGTCCGTCGTCTACCTCGCCCTCCTCGTGGGATTGCGTCTCACCGGCACCCGCCAACTCGGCCAGATGTCCACGTTCGACCTGGTGCTGCTCCTCATCATCGCGAATGCGGTGCAGAACGCGATGGTGGGGCCTGACACGAGCCTGGCGGGTGGGCTCGTCGCGGCGGGCGTCCTGATCGGCTGGCACCGGCTGATCGACTGGTGGCGGGTCCGGAGCCGGGGGGTCGCAAAGCTGCTCGCGGGCGAGGGCATCATGCTCATCCACGACGGAAAGGTCCTTCAGGAGCACTGCGTGCGAGCCGGCATCACGCGCGACGAGCTGCGCCAGGCCCTGCGCGAGCACGGGGTGGCGAACGTCCAGGATGTGATGCTCGCCGTGCTCGAGCCGGACGGCGCCATCAGCGTCGTGCGATACGACGATATCAAGCCGGGCGATAGGCCGCATCGTTGGATACGGGCAATACGCAGAAATCCGTAAACAGGAAACAGAACCTGCAAAGGCTAGACGCACAGACGCACAGGGGTGAACAGGGATGAGGGGCGAGGAATACCTGTTCACGACCCCCTGTTCTCCGCTGCGCGTCTGTGCGTCTAGTCGTTGCAGTTCCTGAGCCCCCCAGGCCTATTAGATTTACCGTCACATGACTGCCATTCAGGTTCGTAAGACGGCGGAAGAGCCGGGAGCCACGTCACTGGCCGTTACCGTGCCAGTCGAGCAGGTACAGGAGGCGGAGGCGCGCGCCACGTCCGCCTACCAGCGGCGCGCCCGGCTTCCAGGGTTCCGCAAAGGGAAAGCACCTGCGGCGCTCGTGAAGCGGCAGTTCGCCGACGACATCCGGCAGCAGACGCTCGAGGACCTGATTCGCGAGAGCTGGAAAGCGGCGCTCGCGCAGGAAGCGTTGAAGCCGATCGCGGACCCCCACATCCATAATCTCAAGTGGGACGCCGGGGCGGGGGGCCCCGTCACCTTCGAGTTCCACGTGGAGGTGAAGCCCGAGCTCACGCTCGAGCGGACCGGCAAGTTCCAGCTGAAGCGGCCGGTGCCGAAGGTCAGCGAAGACCGGGTGCTCGCCCAGCTCACCGAGCTGCGGGAGCAGAAGGCCCCATGGACGCCCGTCGCGGGAGACAAGCCCAAGCCCAAGGACCTGGTACAGGTGACGATCGCGACCCGTGAAGGCGATGCCGTCAAGGATCCCCAGCCCTATCAGCTGGTGCTCGGCGAGGGGCGGGCCATCCCGGAGGTCGAAGAGCGGATCATGGGCATGCTGCCCGGCGAGACGATCGATGCGACCGTCCGTTTCCCGAACGACTTTCCCGAGGAGGCGAAACGAGGGCAGCCGCGCGAGGTGCGCATCACGCTACACGAAATCAAGCGGCAGCAGCTGCCCGAGCTCGACGACGCGTTCGCCCGCGAGGTAGGGGACTTCGAGTCGCTCGAGGCGCTCCGCAAGGTCGTGCGGGAGGATCTCGAGAAGGAAGCCGAGCGCGAAGCGGACGCGCAGCTGCGCCGGGACCTGATCGACCAGATCGTGCAGGCCAACCGCGTCGTGGCGCCGCGCCCCTTGGTCGAGCGCGCGCTGGCGGTGTACGCGCAGGCCTATGGGATCCCGGAGGACCGCTGGCCCGACTTCGCGCAGGAATTCCGGCCCGTGGCCGAAGCGCAGGTGCGGCGTGACCTCATCCTGGACTGGGTCGTGGAGCACCACGGCTTACGCGCGACCGAAGCGGAGCTCGCGCAGAAGCTCGAGGAGGTCGCGGCCCGGCGCGGGACGCCGGTCGCCGAGGTGCGCGCCGCGCTCGAGAAGGCCAAGCGGCTGCGCGACCTCGAGCGCGGCCTTACCGAGGAGAAGGTGTTTACGTTTCTTCTGTCGCAATCCACCGTGGAGTCAGCGTGACCAGGAACCAGATTTACCCGCCCTACATTATCGAGCGCTCCAGCCGCGGCGAGCGTACGTATGACATCTTTAGCCGGCTGCTCATGGACCGCATCGTGTTCCTGGGCACCCAGATCAACGACGAAGTCTCGAACATCATCATCGCGCAGCTCCTGTTCCTCGATGCGGACAACCCGGAGCGGGACATCTACCTGTACATCAACTCGCCCGGCGGCCTCGTCTCGTCGGGCATGGCGATCTACGATACGATGCAATTCCTGCGCGCCCCCGTGAACACGATCTGTATGGGAATGGCGGCCTCGATGGGCTCGTTCCTGCTCGCGGCGGGCCGCAAGGGCAAGCGGCAGGCCCTCCCCCACGCGCGGATCATGATGCACCAGCCCTCGGGCGGCACCCAAGGCACGGCCGCCGACATCGAGATCCAGGCGCGCGAGATCCTGTACCTGCGCGGCAAGCTCAACGAGCTCTACGCCAAGCACACGGGCAAGGCGCTGGACCAGATCGAGAAAGACATGGACCGGGACCGCTTCATGTCCGCCGAGGAGGCCAAGGAGTACGGGCTAATTGACCACGTGATAGCCAACTTCCAGGAGATCGACGATGGGAAGAAGAAGTGACGGCTTGCGCCGGTCACCCGTCTTTCCCATACTAAGGCCAGATGTCCCACGATAAGCACCTCCGCTGCTCCTTCTGCGGCAAGTCGAAGGACTCGGTCCGGAAGTTCATTTCCGGCCCGTCGGTCTACATCTGCAATGAGTGTATCGCCCTCTGCAACGAGATCCTGGCGGAGGACGAGGAGCGCGAGGTCTCCGAGGCGATCACCCAGGTCCCCACGCCGGCCGAGATCAAGGACGTGCTGGACCAATACGTGATCGGCCAGGAGAAGGCGAAGAAGACGCTCGCCGTCGCGGTCTACAACCACTATAAGCGCATCAACTCGCACCAGGGCCGCGAGGCCGAGGTCGAGCTCGACAAGTCGAACATCATGCTCATCGGCCCGACGGGCGTGGGTAAGACGCTCCTCGCCCAGACCCTGGCCCGCATCCTCGACGTCCCCTTCACGATCGCGGACGCGACCACGCTCACCGAGGCCGGTTACGTGGGTGAGGACGTGGAGAACATCCTGGTGCGGCTGCTGCAGTCCGCGGACTTCAACGTCTCCGAGGCGGAACGCGGCATCGTCTACATCGACGAGATCGACAAGATCGCCCGCAAGTCGGAGAACCCGAGCATCACGCGCGACGTCTCGGGCGAAGGGGTACAACAGGCGCTCCTCAAGATCCTCGAAGGGACCGTGGCGAGCGTGCCGCCCCAGGGCGGCCGCAAGCACCCGCAGCAGGAGTACATCCAGGTCAATACGAAGGACATCCTGTTCATCTGCGGCGGCGCGTTCGACGGCCTCGAGAAGATCATCGAGTCGCGCACCGGCCGGCGACAGATCGGCTTCACCAAGGAGGAGCTCGCGAAGGGCGAGCCCGAGAAGCTCAAGAAGAACCCCTTCATCGACGTGGAGCCCGACGACCTGCTGCGCTACGGGCTCATCCCCGAGCTGGTGGGCCGGCTCCCCGTGGCAGTGCCGCTCGACTCGCTGGACGAGGAAGCGCTGATCCGCATCCTCATCGAGCCCAAGAACGCCCTCTCCAAGCAATACCAGAAGCTGTTCGAGCTCGAGGACGTGCGGCTCACCATCGAGAAGGACGCGCTCAAGGCGATCGCCCAGAAGGCGATCAAGCGGGGCACCGGTGCCCGCGGCCTCCGTGCCATCCTCGAAGAAATGATGACCGACATCATGTTCGACCTGCCGAGTCGCGACGACGTGCGCGAGGTCGCCATCACGGCCGAATGCGTCACCGAAGGCCGGCAGCCCCTGCTCGTCACGGAGCGCGTGCGCCAGAAGAAAGAAGCCTGACCGCTCCCCCCCCGGAGCCCCGCTTCATCGGCTCCTTCCCGCAGGCCGCCGTCCCGCTCGCTCCCGCCCTTCCCGAAGTCGCGCTGATCGGTCGATCGAACGTCGGAAAATCGAGTCTCTTGAACGCCCTGGCGGGCCAGCGGATCGCGAAGACCTCCCGGACGCCGGGGAAGACGCGGATGCTGAATGTCTACGAACTACCCCTGGTCCGCGGTGCGCCGTACGCGGTTGCTCCCGCTGAGGGCCAACCGCCCGACGTGCATCAACCGCAACCGCGCACCGCGCACCGCGCACTGTATCTCCTCGATCTCCCCGGGTACGGCTATGCCCGGGCGGCGCAAACCGAGCGAGCCGCGTTCCGACACCTCATTCGACATGTCATTGAGCGCCCCCGACTCGCCGGCGTCCTCTGGCTGCTCGACATCCGCCGCGAACCCTCCGAGGACGACCGCGCGATGCAGGACCTCTTCGCCGCGCGCGAGACTCCCGTGCTCGCGACGCTCACGAAAAGCGACGCGCTGGCCCGGGGCGCGCGGGCGCGCCGCCTACTTGAGCTGCAAGACGTCCTCGAGCTCCAGGACGACCAGATGATCGTGACGAGCGCGCGGGAGAAGGAGGGGATTGCAGAACTACGGGAGGCGATTGCCGGATTGGTGGGCACTCCTCCCAGCGACCCCGGGCTCGCGCCCGGGGTCAGTTTGCCTCCGAGTCCCTACTGACCCCGGGCGCAAGCCCGGGGATCACGTATGCTGGACGGAGTATGCTCGTAGCACCCCTGCCGGTCTGCGCCCGGTCACCAGCATCGCCGTCGACAGCGCGTCCGCCGCTACGGCGCTCCTCGTGACGACGGTGGCCTGCTTCAGCGCGCGGGCCGACCACCCCGTCGCGGGATCCATCACGTGGCCCGCTACGAGCGACCCGTAGCGCACGATGGACTCGGTGTTCGCCGCGGTCGCGAGCGCGGCGTCCCGCAGCCGGGTCGCCGCCGCGATGCGGCGTGCTCCTCCGCCCGGACGGCCTCGCGCGCTTCCTCGAGCTCCGTGGCCGTGGGCGCGGTCGCCCGATGTCGGTGAAATCCCCACACGCGCATCAGCGGCTCGACCGCAACGTCGAAGGCGCCCCGGTGGCCCGCTTGAACACGTCGGCCCGCAGACAGGGGGCCATGACAAGAAAAAGGCCCCACCCGACGAGCGTCCGCATCACAACTCCGTGGCAAGGCTACTTGAGAATGGGTATCAACCAGGGATAGCCGAATCTAGAAGTCGGGATTCGGACGGTCAAGCAGCCATTATTCTTGTGCGAACATGTCGCTCATACTCGTCGCCTTCGTGCTGGTGCTGGCGGGCGGGCTCGGTTGGGGAACACTCCATCTCCAACGGCGCCTCGAGCGGAGCGAGCGCGACCGCCGGCGGGCGGCGGACGAGCTGAACCGCCGCCTCTCTGAGCTCTTCTCCCTCCAGGAGCTGTCCTACATCCTCGCGGGCTCCTTGCAGCTCGATCGCATCGTGGAGCAGGTCGTGCGCTATGCCATGCGGTTTCTCGACGCGCAGGGAGCGCTGGTCGCGCTCGCGGCGGAGGGGGAAGGCGGGGGGGAGCGTCCCCTCTCCGTCACGGCGGCCGAGGGAACGCTGGCGGGACTCGCCGGTCGTGCCATCGCGCCCGACGATCCCGGCCTCGTGGTCCGCTCGCTGGGCCGCGAGCGTCTGGAGCTGGTCCGCGGCTCGGCCGGCGAACCGACGCGGCTCCTGGAGGACGTGGTGGTGGACTCCGCCGCCGCGGTGTCGCTCCGCGCGCACGGCGTGGTGGTGGGCACACTCGTGATCGCGAACCCGCGGGACCGTGCATTTGCGCCCGAGGACATGCGGCTCCTCTCGACCGTGGCCACGCACGCCGCGATCGTGATCGCCAACGCCCGGTTCTTCCAGATGGTGCAGCACGCCAAAGAGCAGTGGGAGACGGCGTTCGACGCGCTGTCGGAAGGGATCGCCGTCGTGGACGACCACGGGCGCATCCAGCGCGCCAACCGCGCGCTCGCCACCATGCTCGGCGCGCCGCTCCCGGCGGTGATCGGCCGCGACCTGGGCGAGGCGCTGCTCGGTCCCTCCCCTGCCCCGCTCGAGCTGCTGGTGACGGCGCGCCAGGGTGATCGGGTGCAACCGGTGGTGCTCCGGTCGACGACGCTCGGCCGCACGATCCGCGTGAACGCCGCCCGCATCCCGGCCCCGGCGCACGACCAGAGCGTCGTGGTGCTGGTCGAGGACGTGACGGATCAGCAGGCGATGGAGGCACAGCTGATCCAAAGCGAGAAACTCGCCGCCGTGGGGCAGCTCGTCTCGGGCGTGGCGCACGAGCTCAACAACCCGCTCACGTCGATCGCGGGACTGTCCGAGCTCCTGCTCGAGCAGCAGGACCTCGGGACGAAGGACCGTGGGCACCTGCGCGTGATTCACGAGCAGGCGGATCGCGCGGGACGGATCGTGCGGAACCTGCTCACGTTCGCGCGCAAAGGACCTGGGGAGCAGGCCGCGGTGGACCTGAACGACGTGATCCAGCGCACCTTGCTCCTCATGAGCTACGACCTCAAGCTCAAGGACGTCACGATCGAGAAAAACCTCGCGCCCCTTCCCCCGGTGCTGGGGGATCGCCACGCGCTCCAGCAGGTGGTGATCAACCTGTTGAATAACGCGGCGCAGGCCGTCGCCGAGAACCCGCCGGAGCGGCCGCGGGTGATCCTGCTCAGCACGTGGGCGGACGACCGGGTGCGCATGCGGGTCACGGACTCGGGGTCGGGGATCCCGGACGCCGCGCTGCCGCACCTGTTCACGCCGTTCTTCACCACCAAGGAGCCGGGCCAAGGGACCGGGCTCGGCCTCTCGATCACCTACTCCATTGTGGACGCGCATGGCGGGCGGATTACGGTCGAGCGGCCGGCCGAGGGGGGCGCCGCATTCGTGGTGGACTTGCCGCCGGCGCCCGCCCCCACCGATGCCGCGCAGCGCGATGGGCCGGAGCTTCAGGTGCTCGCGCCCGCGGCGAAGCGCGCCATCCTCCTGGTGGACGACGACCCAGCGGTGCGCCGCATGGTGAAAGCGCTGTTCGGGCGCGACGGGCACACCGTGGAGGTGGCGCGCAATCCGCAACACGCGCTCGACCTGGCGCGCACGCGCTCCTACGACCTGATCCTCGCGGATGCCCAGGCGCGCTCGCGCGACCACTTGTTCGTGGAGCAGCTGATGCAATCGCACCCGGGACTCAAAAGCCGGGTGCTGGTCGCAACGGGGGACCTGCCGCCGGCGGCCGAGCAGGTCCTGGCGCGGTTGAGCCTGCGCTACGTGCGCAAGCCTTTCAACCTCCGCGATCTGCGAGACGAAGCGGCGCGGGTGTGGGGGGCAGCGGCGGGGGCGGTGTCGTAAGCAGCGTCCGACGAGATCTCAAGGAACGTCCCACCGCTCCCGGAACCAATCGAGGTCTCGCTCGGTCACTTCGAGTGCGTCGTCCGCGGTTTCGTCCCGGCGCACGTAATAAAGCCGCTTCACGAGGAGCGGATCGGGCCACTCTAGGGCCCCGATGTTGCACGTGAGACCGTCCAGGCGCCCGTCGACGACAAGGGCGGAGAACGTAGCCGGACGCTCGAGGAAGTGAATGTCCGCCCGGACGTCACTGATGGTGACGAAACGGGCGTCGGCTATCGTCGGTACCTCCTGTGGCACGGAGAGCTCGACGTGACCGCCACTCCAGCCGTAGGACCGCCGGACCACGGTGGCCTTCCGCCACTGCTGCCTCAAGGCCTCGAGAACCGGGTGATCGCCGGCCAGCAGCATGGTCGCTGCCTCATGCTCCAGCTCGAGTAATGCGGGTGAGATTGGCCGCGGGTCCAAGATGAGCGCCGTGCCCTCGGACGCATCGTGCAGGCGCCGCACAATGTCTTCCGGAACACGCTCAGGATCCAACCACACGCCGCCGAGGCACGCGCGGAAGCGATGATCGCGCCGCGCCTGTTGCTCCACGCGCGCCACGAACCGCGCGCCGTGCGCGGCTAGGAGGTCCTCGAGCGGACCGGCGGCGATGCTATCCAGCACGTCGTCGGCGTTCGGGTGACACACCAACATCTCAATGGCCTGCCACGCCTTCTCTGGATCGTCCTTGACCAGCTCCTGGAGCCCTTCCCAGGCCCAGAACTTGGCGTTGTACACGAACCACGATGCGACGACGGCTTCGTCGTCAGGCGCCAGGGGACCGGCTACCCCGGGCGGGTCATCGGTGTTGTAGTCGGTCGTATCGCCTGCGGCGCGCACGACCCGAGTCCAGACCTCCCCGGGCATCGCGCTCGGGCCTGAACCGTCGCCTTGGTGGGGCCGCATCCTCCACAACACCCGCCGCACGGCGACTGATGCTGCGGCCGCTGCCTCTACCTGATCGATGACCTCCGGGCCGTGCTGCCTGAGCAGGTCCATCAAGGGGCGGAGGACGTCGAAACTCGTGAAGCCGTGAAGCGGGGCACGATTGATCACCTCGAGGGCAAGCGCGAGCGCCCGGGGAGGGTCTTCGCGGATCAGCTCATCTAATCGGAAGGCGCCTCGGTGGTTCAGGCTGTGCGCGATCCAGGCTTCCACGAGCTCCGGGATCGTCCGATACTTGGGGTCGTAGTGCGCCTTCTCCAGTACGGCCCGTGGCATGATGCGCGTCAATCGGGCATTCCCTTCCACCAGCCGCGTTGCGCGCTCGTGACACAGGTCCCAGTGTTTCTCGAGAAGGGACTCGAGTCGATAGCAGAGCTGCTCGAGCACATCATCATCGTCCGGCCGCAGGCGTACGATCTCCTCGAAAACGGGCCACGCTTTCTCGGGAGCCGAAACAATCCAGTCTTCCCACACGGAGAGTGCGCGATAGCGGCGTTGCGGTTTCGGACCGAGGCCCTCGTGATAATCGTGCGTGACGAGGTACCGTCGGGCGAGTTCCTGCGGGGAAATGTCTTTGTCGGACACTTGTAAAAAGCGGGCCCTGAATCGCGCTACGTGCGCAAGCCTTTCAACCTCCGCGATCTGCGGGACGAGGCGGCGCGGGTGTGGGCCGCCGGCGCGCTGTCGTAGGCCTCCGCCGGCCAGCCGAACGTCGCGAGATTCACGGCTCCACCGGGAGCGAATTTCACGCCCTCCCGCAACAACAACGCGCGCTGCAACACGCTGTTGTGGTCGGCGCTCGAGAGCGAGATGCGGCCCGCGGCGTTCAGTACCCGCCACCAGGGCACGTCGGCATCATCGGGGAGTGCCGAGAGTGCCCAACCGACCGTGCGCGCGGCGCCGGGGCGACCGGCCAGCCGCGCCACGAGGCCGTACGTGGCGACCCGGCCCTTCGGAATGTGGCGCACGACCTTGTATATGCGGTGATAGAACGGATTCACATGCCCTCGGCGCCTCTCGAGGTCCCTTCCAACCTACCGTCCGTGCGCCTCTAGCATACCCGCAACACGTCTTCCAGCAAGCCCGCGTCCCCGGACCCGAGGATTGACAAAACGTCGTCCAGTGCTCTGCGCTCCCGGGGCCAGGAGAACCTCGCCGTCGCGTCGGGCGGCGTGAGCCATTCGGCGCGATCGTGTTCGGCCGAGTGCCGCACCGCCGCGCGAGCGTCCATCACGCCGGCGAAGACTGGAATCAGCACGATGTCATTCGTCCGGTGTCGGTAGAACGCCTCCACGCGCGACAGGTTGTAAAGCCGTGCGGGCTCGAGGCCCGTTTCTTCACGCAGCTCGCGTAGCGCCGCCTGCACCGGCGTCTCGCCGGGTTCGATGTGCCCGTGCACCGTCTCCCACGATCCCGGCGAGCGGCCGCCCGGCGCGCGTCGCAGAACAAGCACCTCGAGCCCGGACGCGCCGGGTCGAAGCACGTAGGCATCGATGACGTCGACTCGGATATCGGTCACCCGTGCCTTAGCGCCGCCGGCCCAGCACCGCCTCCAACCGTGCCGACAGCGCCCGGGCCCGGAACGGCTTCGTCAGAAAGTCGTCCGCGCCCAGCTCGAAGACCCGCACCTCGTTGTCCTCGTCGCTCTTCGCGGTGAGCACGATGACCGGGATGTCGGCGGTCGCGGGGCGCGAGCGCAGATGGGACAGCACGCCGTAGCCATCGAGCCCGGGCATGTTGAGGTCGAGCACGATGATGTCCGGGCCCACCCGGTCGACCTGATCGAGCGCCTGCACGCCGTCGCGCGCCTCGGAGACGATGTAGCCGTCGCGCTCGAGCAGGTCTTTCACCACCTTGCGCAAGCTGTCCTCGTCGTCCACGAGCAGCACCTTGCGCGCCGGCAACCCGTGCGGCCCCGACACTCGCGGTGGCTCTGGCTCCTCCAGCAGCTCGAAGTGCTCCGTCGTCTCCTCGGGGGCGGCGGTGTCCGCCGGCTCGGTAAAGGCCAGGGCGGCTCCGGATGACGACCCGGGCTGCGCCTTTCCTCCACCCGTCGAGCGGCGTGACCCGGCCGCCGCTTCCGGCGAACGGTCGTCCTCCTGCGGGATGTCGACCACGCGCGTCAATTCGTCGAGCGTGGATTCGCCGCGCAGCACGTGCGCCAGCCCCGAATCCCAGAGGCCCTTCATCCCCCCCCGGCGCGCCGCCCGCGCGATGTGCTCGGCGGTTTCCCCCGCCGCGATGCGGCGCTCCACCTCCGCCGACACCGTCAGGACCTCGATGATTCCGAAACGGCCGCGGTATCCCGTCATGGCGCAGTCGGGACAGCCCGCCGCCCGATACAGCGGCGTGCCCTTCGGGACCCACTTCTTGAGGCGGTCGGAGGGCGTCTCCATCCACACTTCCTTGCACGTGGGGCACAGCTTGCGCATCAGGCGCTGGGCCACCACGCCCCGCAGCGCGGCCGCGATCTTGTAGGCCTCGACGCCGATATCCACCAGCCGCGTGACCGCGTTCGCGGCGTCGTTCGTGTGCAGCGTCGAGAGCACGAGATGGCCGGTGAGGGACGCCTGCACGGCCACCTGCGCCGTTTCCCGGTCGCGGATCTCGCCTACCAGCACCACGTTCGGGTCCTGCCGCAGGATCGAGCGCAGCGCCGACGCAAACGTCAGGCCGGCCTTCTCCTGCACCTGCACCTGCACGATCCCCTGCATCCGGTACTCGACCGGATCCTCCACCGTCACGATGTTCACGCCCTCGCTCTTGATCTGGTTGATGCAGGAGTAGAGCGTGGTCGTCTTGCCGGAGCCCGTCGGGCCGGTGACGAGCAGGATCCCTTCATGGTTCTCGAGCAGCCGCTTGATCCCTTCCGTCTCGTTGCTGTTCAGGCCGAGCGAGTCGAGCGACTTGACGGTGGCGCGCGAGTCGAGAATCCGGATCACGACCTTCTCGCCCAACGCCGCGGGGAGCGTCGAGACGCGGAGATCGATCGGCTGACCGTTCACCGCCACCCGGGCGCGACCGTCCTGGGGCCGCAGCCGGTCGGCGATGTCGAGCGAGGACATGATCTTGATGCGCGAGATCAGGGGCAGGCCGGCCTGGCGCGGGATCTTCATCACCTGCCGCAGCACGCCGTCGATACGGTAGCGCACCGCCACCCCGCCCTCCTCCGGCTCGATGTGGATGTCGCTCGAGCGCGCCAGGATCCCCTCGGAGATGATCAGGTCCACGAGCCGCACCACCGGGCGCTGGCTCGCCTCGGCCTCGGAAGCGACCAGCTCGTCGGGCGCCACGTCCTGCAGGTGCTCCAGTGAAGTCGAGCTCTCCATCCCCTCGAGCAGCTTGTCGACGGCCTTCTCGGGACGGTACAGCTCGTCCAACCGCTCGGCGATCTTGGACGGCGCGAGCAAGAACATCCGGATCTCACGGGCCGTAGCGAACGCGAGGGCCTTCTCCGCGTCGAGGTCGAACGGGTTCGCCGTCGCCACCTCGAGGTACGAGTCGGTGGCGCGGAGCGGCAGGATGTGGTAGCGGCGCGCCACCTGCTCGGGGACCCGCTCCTTGGCGGCCGGGTCGAGCTGCGCCAAGTCGGCGAGCTTGAGCCGGAAGCGGGTGGACAGGGCCGTGAGGATCTGCTCGTCGCTCGCGATCTTCTGGGCGACCAGCGTCTCCCACAACCGCGCTGGTGGCGGGGCCTTCTCTCGGAGCTCCACCAAGAGCTCCGGGGTGACGACGCCCTCGAGGGAGTGCGCCAACCATTCGTCCGGGAAGTGTGTGTCGGCCATTTGGGTGACTTCACCTAAGGTAGTGTCGGTTGGGAAGGTTTGGGAGGTTGTGGAGGTTGGTGGAGGCTAGAGGAGGTTGCTCCGCGCGCGTTACAACCTCCCCCAACCTCCACCATCCTCCTCAACCTCCACCAACCTCCCAACCCTCGCGGCGTCAGCCGCGCGTCAGAGGATTCCCCAGAAGTCCCGCGTGACGTCGAAGGCGAGCCCCATTCGGTGCGTGGCGGTGCCGTACCCCGCCTCCCAGCGAAACACACCCAGCCATTCGAACGCGAGGCCGAGCGTGGTGCGCGTGCCGGGCGTCGCCGCCCACGGCGTGCCCGCCACCGGAGCGGCGGCCCAGCCGAGAGCAACGTAGGGCGCGACGGTGATGGTACGAGGCGTGCGCGCGTAGGGCCCGACGCCGATTGACACGAACGGGACGGGAACGCGCCACTCGAAGTGCAGCAAGGCCATGCGCCGGCCGCCCCAGGCTCGGAATTCGTCGCCGACGAGCGTCCCACGCCCGCCGAGCACGAACGCGCGGTGGGCGGGGAGCTCGGCGCTCGCGACGCCGCCTTGCGCCCGTACCAGCAGCCGCGTAGCGCCCGCCGGGAACAGGACGTGACCCGCCCCGGAGAGCCGCAGATAGGTGGCGCCGCCGTCCTTCCGACCGCCTTCGAGCATCGTCTCGATGTGCAGGTCGCGCCGCACCGCGAACCCCTCGCTCTTGCGCTCGAGCGCGAGCTGCACGAGGTCGACCCCAGGGCCGCCCAGGGAGGGGTTCGGACGGAAGCTGCCGTTCGCGGGCGCCGCGACCACGGCGAGCGAGCCGATGGACTCCCGGCCCACGGTGCCCCGCCACTCGCTCCGCACCCCGACGCCGTGCCGGTAGGTGATGCGCCCACCATCCGCCAGGTAGTAGTCGCCGTAGTCGCGGCCGAATTCCTGCGATGAGAACGAGTTGAGAAGCGGCGCGATGACGGCGATGTCACCGACGTCGCGCACCTCGCGATACGCGCTCAGCTCGAGCGCACTCGAGCCTTGCCGCTCCACCGCGCTGAGGATGCCCGTGGCGCGGCGGTCGGCGAACCCGTAGCTCGCGCGGCCGCGCAGCTCGCGCCGCTCGCCCCCGCCGCGCAACACCACGCCCGCGCCCGCCGCGAGCCCCTCGACCCGGTTCGCGTGCAGCAGGTCCGACACGCCCCGCACGCCGAGCCGGCGGCCCTTGAGACCCGTGAGGACGCGCCGGCCGGCGATCTGCTCCACCTCCGCACGCACGCGCTCCAGGTCGTTCTGACGCACCGGCTCGGCGATGTCCTGGAGCGCGGCGTCGAGCGGCTCTTTCCAGGGAAAGGAATCGCGATCCGCCTTGGGCAGGAACGTGATCTCGTCGCCCGCGAACCAGCTGTTCGCGAGCCCGAGGTTGAGCACGTAGCCGTCGATCTCCCACCGGGCGCGGATGATGCCGCGCACGGGCACGTCGAGCCACGTGACGCGGCGCCGGATCTCGATCTCCTGCCGGTAGGGCAGCCAGTAGCGCCGCTCCCACAACGCGTTGTCGAGCACGATGCTCACGTCCTCGAGCGCGGCATCGAGATAGGAGCGCGGTGTGAAGTTGAACGCCATGCGGACCAAATCCGCGGTCTCGGCGTCCAGGTACAGGGTCCCGACGATGCGGGGCAGGTCGAAATCCTTGGGCCGCACCCGCAGGGTCACCACCCGCACCTCGCGTTCCGGCAGCATGATGGTCGTCGTGTCGCCCAGCGCGAAGTCGTAGATATCGGGGCCGGCGGACGAGAGCGGGTGCGGCACGTCCCGTACCTCGTCGCCGTCGCCCAGGCGCAGCGCGGCGCCGAAATTGTTCTGGATGATGCCGAAGTGGTCGCGGTGGTAGTTGATGTCGGTGGGGAGCTGGGCCTGGTCGCGCCACCCGATCACGCGCTGCTTGCTGCTCGCCGGGGCCCTCCAGTACACTTCCAGCTCCAGTTGGTCGGCCTTGACGAGCCGCGGGGGATCGGCGAGCCCCTGGCCGAACGCCCCGAGGAAGAAGAGGAAGCCGTGAGCCTGGGCTTTGTAGTCGTGGAGGGAAGAGTCGGCCACCGCGCCGCCGCGCCGCAGGACGGCGCGGCGCGCCAGCTCGAGCGCGGGTCCCGAGTTCCATGCCTGCGCGGCCGCGGGTGCAGGCCGGGCGAGCGCGCCGAGGGCGAGGGCGGCGAGCACCGGGCGACGGTCCATGCTCGGTGTACCCCGCTTCGCTCCGGATGAGCGACGCCCGCGCCGATTTCCTCGCCCGCGCCGAGCGGGGCGGGATGGTCCCCGTGCTGCGCGAAGTCGTGCTGGACGGCGACACACCGCTCGCGGCGTTCGTGAAGGTCGCCCGGCCGCCGTTCGCGTTCCTCCTCGAATCGGTCGTGGGCGGAGAGCGCTGGGCCCGCTACACGTTTCTCGGCACAGAGCCACGCGAGGTGTGGCGCTACCGCGGAGGCACCCGCACGGTCGAGCATTGGACCAAGGCGACGGGCTGGCGGGCCGCCGGCGAGACCGAGGATCCGATCGGCCACTTGGCGCAGCGCATGCGGGCGCTGCCCGCCGCGCCGGTGCCGGGCCTGCCGCGCTTCACGGGGGGCGCGGTGGGCTATCTGGGCTACGACCTGGTGCGCACCGTCGAGCGGCTGCCCCGCCCCCCCGCCGACACGCTCGATGTGCCGGACGCCGTGATGATGATCGCCGACACGCTCGTCATTCTGGACAACCTGTTCGCGCGGGCGATCGTGGTGGCGAACGTGGAGGTGCCGCCGCGCGCGGCGCCGGCGGAGCGGCTGCGACTGTACGACGCGGCGGAGGCGCGGCTCGACGAGATGGTCGGGCGCCTCGGGCAGCGGCATGAGCTCGCGCCGCTCGCCCTGCGGAACGGCCTGCCCGCCGTCGCCACCGAGTCGCGCTACCCACGCGACGCGTTCGAGCGCGACGTCGCACGCGTGCTCGAGTACGTGGCCGCGGGCGACACGTTCCAAACGGTGCTGTCGCGCCGCCAGGAGGTCCGCGGCGCCGTCGATCCTCTGCTCCTGTACCGCTATCTCCGCGCCCTGAATCCCGCGCCGTATCTCTTCTACCTCGCGCTCGACGACTTCACGCTGGTCGGCAGCTCGCCCGAAGTGCTGGTTCGGGTGGAGGGCAGCGAGGTGACCGTACGGCCCATCGCCGGGACCCGACCGCGGGGCCACACCGGCGAGCAGGACGAGGCGCTCGCCCGCGAGCTGCTCGCCGACGAGAAGGAGCGCGCCGAGCACATGATGCTGGTGGACCTGGGGCGAAACGACGTCGGACGGGTCGCGCGGTTCGGCAGCGTGCGGGTCACGGACTTGCTCACGATCGAGCGCTACTCGCACGTCCAACATCTCGTGAGCGAGGTGCGCGGGCAGCTGCGCGACGGCTACGACGCGCTCGACGTGTTCAAGGCCTGCTTTCCCGCTGGTACCGTCACCGGTGCGCCCAAGGTCCGAGCCATGGAGATCATCGACGAGCTCGAGCCGGAGCGGCGAGGGCCCTACGCCGGGGCGGTCGGATACGTGGGTTGGGGCGCCACGAACTTGGACACCGCCATCGCCATCCGGTGCGCGCTGGTGCGCTCCGACCGGGTCGTCGTGCAGGCCGGCGCGGGCATCGTGGCCGATTCGGACCCGGCGCGCGAGTTCCGGGAGACCGAAGACAAGGCGCAGGCGGTGCTCAAGGCGTTGGCGCTCGCCAAGGCCGGGGGGTGAACTATATTTGGCGCCTGTGTTTAAGCTGCTGAGCACGACGGGCGAGCAGTCCATCGACCTGCAGCCTGGTCGCACGATCGTCGTCGGGCGCGCGGTCACGAGCGACGTCCCGATCTACGACCCCACCATTTCCCGCCGCCACGCCGAGCTGTCTCTCGCCGACGGCGGCGTGAAGGTCAAGGACGTCGGGTCCTCGAACGGCACCTTCCTGAACGGCGCCCGCATCGCCGAGGCGATCGCCGCGGAGAACGACGTCATCACCTTCGGCAAGGTCGCGTTCCGCGTGAAGGAGGTCAGCGCCCCGGTGGTGCGGCCGCAGGTGGTGCCGTCGGCGTCGGCCGAGTTCACGGGGGCGAAACCGGCGGGCGGGACCATCGTGCGTCAGCTGCCGGTGAGCGTGTCGGGTGGAGTCCCGGCCATCGTGACCGCCACGCCCTCTGGTGCGTCGCACTTGAAGGTCACCGCCAAGTCGCTCGAGGAGCTGCGCGAGAAGAAGCTCGAGCTGTTGCTCGAGATCTCCAAGGAGCTGTCCAAGCAGCAGGAGCTGGACCGGCTGCTCGACAAGGTGGTCGAATTCACGTTCCAGGTGATGAACGTGGACCGCGTATCGATCCTGCTGCTCGAGCCACAGACGGGCGAGCTCGTGCCGCGGATCTCGCGGGGGCGCACGGCGCAGTCCTCCGCTTCGAAGCACGTGCCGCAGTCGATCGCCCGCAAGGTGGTGGAGGACCGTGTCGCCATCCTGTCGGACAACACGGCGGCCGACGAGCGGTTCAAGGGAAAGTCGATCCTGATCCAGAGTGTCCGGAGTGCGATGTGCACGCCGCTCATGGGCACGGACCAGAAGGTGCTCGGCATCCTCTACGTGGACAACCTCACCGCCACGCACTCGTTCTCGGACGACGACCTCAAGTTCTTGATCGCGTTCGGCTCGCTCGCCGCCGTCGCAATCGAGAACTCGCAGCGCTCGGAACAGATGCGCCGTGAGGCGCTGGTGCTCTCGAACTTCCAGCGCTACTTCTCGCCCAACATCGCCCAGGTGATCGCGCAGCAGCAGGATGCCGGCCGACTCCCGAGCGAAAAGCGACCGGTCGTGCTGTTCTTCTCGGACATTCGTGGCTTCACCCCGATGTCGGAGACGATGAGTCCGGACGCCATCGCCAAGCTCCTCACGGAGTACTTCACCGAGATGGTGGAGGTCGTGTTCGAGCACGGCGGGACGCTCGACAAGTTCATCGGGGACGCGATCATGGCGCTGTGGGGCGCGCCCATGGCGCACGAGGACGACGCCGACCGCGCCATGCGCTGCGCGCTCGATCAGCTGGCAGCGCTCGAGAAGCTCAACGCGAAGTGGAAGGAGGAGGGTCGCCCCGAGCTCGGGATCGGGATCGGCATCAACTTCGGCGAAGTATTCGCGGGCAACGTCGGTTCGGATCGGCGGCTCGAGTATACGGTGATCGGCGATGCGGTGAATACCGCCAAGCGCGTCTGCGACACCGCGGGGACCAACGAGATCCTCATCTCGGAGCCCTTCTACCAGCAGCTGAAGCAACCCCCGAACGTCGATCCCCTCGAGCCGATCCAAGTCAAAGGAAAATCGAAGAAGATCCCCGTTTACCGGGTGAAGCGGTAGGACACGCCGAACCGCTCGAGCAGCTCGAGCGCGAGGCGCAGCGGCAGGCCCATCACCCCGAAAAAATCCCCGCGGATCCCCTCGACCAGCGCCGCACCCTTGCCCTGGATCGCGTAGGCGCCCGCCTTGTCGAGCGGCTCCCCCGTCGCCACGTACGCGGTGATCTGTGCGTCCGTGAGCGGCCGGAAGGTCACGTCCGTCACGTCGAGCGCGTGCTCGACCCGCCCATCCTGCGCCACCGCGACCGCGGTCATCACCTGGTGCTTGCGCCCCTCGAGCTGCCGTAACATCCCCGCCGCCTCTTCCGGGCTCGCCGGCTTCCCGAAGATCGCGCCCCGCAGGACCACGGTCGTGTCGGCCGCGAGCACGATGGCGCCCCGCTCGCGCCTCGCGACCGTCGTCGCCTTCTCGCGCGCCAGACGCGTCACATAGCCCTCGGCCTGCTCGGACGGCCCGAGGGTCTCATCCACCTCGGGCGGCACGACGCGGAACTCGAGGCCGATCATCTCGAGCAGCTGGCGCCGGCGGGGCGAACCACTCGCCAGGACGATCATTTCTCGAAGATCAACGTCACCGGCCCGTCGTTCACCAGCTCCACCTCCATCATCGCACCGAACTCTCCAGTCGCGACCTGCACCCCGCTCCCGGCTCCCCGCTCCCGAATCAGTGCCACAAAACGCTCGTAGAGCGGAATGGCGATGTCCGGCGCTGCCGCATCCACGAAGCTCGGCCGCCGGCCCTTCGTCGCGTCGCCATACAGCGTGAACTGCGAAACGACCAGTACCGCTCCGCCCACGTCGGCGAGCGCGAGGTTCATCTTGCCTGCCGCGTCTCCGAACACTCGCAGGCCGAGCAGCTTGTCCGCCATCCACGCGAGCGTGTCTTCGACATCGGTGGGTGCGAACCCCGCGAGGACCACGAACCCCACCCCGATCGATCCCGTGACCCGACCACCCACCCGAACCTCCGCACGGGACACGCGCTGAACTACTACCCTCACGCCACCCCACCACGTTGCACGTTCCACGTCTCACGTTCCACGAACACCGAGCGCGCTGTCGTGCAACGTGCAACCTGCAACGTGCAACGCCTCACTCGACAGTGACCGACTTCGCCAAGTTGCGCGGCTGGTCCACGTTGCAGCCCCGCCGCACGGCGATGTAGTAGGCGAGCAGCTGCAGGGGCAGCACCGTGAGCACCGGCGTCAACAGATCGAGCGTCTCGGGAACCTCGATCGTTTGGTCGGTGAGCTTCGCGACGCCTGAATCCCCCTCGGTTACGACCGCGATCACCCGGCCGCCGCGCGCCTTCACCTCCTCCACGTTGGACACGACCTTCTGGTAGACGGCGTCCTTGGGCGCGAGGAAGACCACCGGCATCAAATCGTCGATCAGCGCGATCGGGCCGTGCTTCATCTCGGCCGCGGGGTAGCCTTCCGCGTGGATGTAGGAGATCTCCTTGAGCTTGAGCGCGCCTTCGAGCGCCACCGGAAAGTTGTAGCCGCGGCCGAGATAGAGGACATTGCTCGCCCGCATCATGCGCTCGGCGATCCGCTCCACCTCCGGCGCCTTCGCCAACACCCGCTCCACCAGCTCGGGGAGCCGGCCGAGGGCGCGCACGACCTCGCGCCCCTGGAGAATGGAAAGCGAGCGCAACCGACCCATCTTGAGGGTGAGGAGCGCGAGCGTCGCGATCTGGCTCGTGAACGCCTTGGTCGAGGCGACCCCGATCTCCGGGCCGGCGTGCAGGTAAATCCCCCCGTCCACCTCGCGCGCGATGGTGGAGCCCACGACGTTCACCAAGCCGAGCGTCCGGGCGCCACGGCGCTTCGCCTCCCGCAGCGCGGCGAGCGTGTCCGCGGTCTCGCCCGACTGCGAGATCCCCACGACGAGCGTCCGCTCGTCCACGATCGGGTTGCGGTAGCGGAACTCGGATGCGTACTCGACCTCGGACGGGATGCGCGCCAGCTCCTCCATCATGTATTCGCCGATCAGGGCCGAATGCCAGGAGGTGCCGCAGGCGGTGAACACGATGCGGTTCACCCGCAGCAGCTGCTCGTCGTCGATGTTCAGCCCGCCGAGCCTCGCCGTGCCGTCTTCCTCGAGGAGCCGCCCGCGCAATGTGTTCCGCAGACTCTCGGGCTGCTCCAGGATCTCCTTGAGCATGAAGTGCGCATGGCCGCCCCGTTCGATGGTCGCGAGGTCCCAATCCACGCGCGTGATCGCCTTCTCTTTCTCCACCGTGTCGAGATCGAGGATGCGGTACTCCTGCGGTCGAACGACCGCGATCTCCCCATCGTCCAGGTAGACCACCGAGCGGGTGTGGGCCAGCACGGCCGAGGCGTCGGAGGCGACGAAATTCTCCCCCGCGCCGATGGCCACGAGCAGCGGAGAGCCCCGCCGCGCCGCGACGATGGTGTCGGGCTCGCGCGTCGACACGACCGCGATGCCGTAGGTGCCCTCGACCTGGTGCAGCGCCCCCGCCACCGCGTCGACCAGCGAGCCGGCGCTGGCCAGCAGCTCTTCGATCAGGTGCGCGAGGACTTCGGTGTCGGTCTCCGAGCGGAACACGTGGCCGCGCTTGGTGAGGGCGGTGCGCAGCGCGCCGGCGTTTTCGATGATGCCGTTGTGGATCAGCGCCAGGGTGCCGCCGCAGTCGGTGTGCGGGTGCGCGTTAACCGTGTTGGGCGCGCCGTGCGTGGCCCAGCGCGTGTGGGCGATCCCCGTGTGCCCGGCGGGAAGAGCCGTTCCCAGCGCCTTCTCGAGCACACCGATCTTCCCTGGAGCCTTGTGGACCTCGATGCGACCGTCCGCGATCAGCGCGAGCCCGGCCGAGTCGTAGCCGCGGTACTCGAGGCGCCGCAGTCCCTCGAGCAGGAGCGGCGCCGCCTGCCGCGGACCGGTGTACCCTACGATGCCGCACATGGTCGCACGGAAGCATAACACCGCCGGAGCCGCCGTTGCGCGGCCGCATGAAGGGCCGGAGATTGTGGCATGCTGCCGACGTGGATTCGCCCGCTCGGGCTCGCCGAGCACGTCATCGTGGGTGGAGTGCTCACGGCACTCCTCGCGGCCCTTGGAACGCCCGCCCTAGCGCGGGTCGTCGCCGTCGCCGCCGTGGGCATCGCGCACGAGTGGGGCGACGGGGATTTCACGAAAGCGCCGGGCGCCCCCTGGAACGGCATCCTGGATACGCTGGCATTTCTTCCCGTACCCGTGGTCTGGTGGGTGCTGTGAGGTGTGATTGCGGGCTGCTCAATTTCCTACGATGCCGTACATAGTCGCCGTCCCTCGTCCACGAGCTCCTGCGCCGCGGCGCCGGACGGCGCTTCGGCGATCAGCCGGATGATCGGCTCGGTGTTCGACGGCCGCACGTGCAGCCAGCGGTCCCGCCATGC
>WNGD01001293.1_pt1 | contig 31199 bp, 31 predicted proteins | sample 5400671 | NCBI WGS metagenome assembly WNGD01 (sample SAMN13153369, study PRJNA577476) | soil metagenome | isolation source: 40 cm soil or saprolite under grassland replicate 2 | place: USA:California | collected 2016-06-15
CGCTGACCGCGGTTTCCCGCACCGAACCCGGATCGGCGGGACCGGTGCAGGCGGTGTCGGTGATCAGCACCGGTACCGTTCGGATCCGCCCCGAACACCCTTACGGGTCCAGAAAGCCGATGTACTGGTGGCTGCTGACGTCGCAGCATTGGACGCCGCCGCGGCCGATCAACGTCTACGTCATCGAGCACGCCCGCGGGCTGATCCTGTTCGACACCGGGCAGGACCGCGCCTCGGTTACCGATGACAACTACTTCTCCGGCGGTCTCACCGGCTACCTGTATGACCGGCTCGCCCGCTTCGACATCGGTGCGCAGGACACCCTCGCCGCCCAGCTCGCCACGCTCGGGTATGCCCCGGCAGATGTCGGCACCGCGATCCTGTCCCACCTGCACGAGGACCACATCGGCGGGCTGGCGGACCTGGCGGATGCGGACCTGCTGGTATCGGCCGCCGAATGGGCCGAGCTGTCCAGGCCCGGCCCGGAGCTGCGGGGCTTCCTGCGTAACCACATCCAGCTCCCGGGGCTGAAATGGCACCGGGTCAGCCCGGAGCCCACGGCCGATCCCGGCCTGGCGCCATTCACCGAGTCGCTGGACGTGATAGGCGACGGGTCGCTGGTGCTGCTGCCCACCCCCGGTCACACCGCTGGCTCGATGTCACTGCTGGTCCGCCGGGCCGGCCGGCCGCCGCTGCTGCTGGCTGGGGACCTCACCTACGGAGCCGACATTCTGCAGCGCGGCCAGCTTCCCGGCGTCGGCGCCCGGCGCCAGCTGACCGAAAGCACCCGCAAGGTCCTCGCCCTGGCAGAGCATCTGCCAGGCCTGGTGGTGCTGCCCGCCCACGACCCGGCGGCCGCCCGGCGGCTGCTGGCCAGCTGACACCGGAGGCCACCATGCATGCGTTCGACAACACCGTCACGATCGCCCGGCCCGCCGGGGAGGTCTTCGCGTTCCTCGCCGACTTCCAGAACGTGCCGCGGTGGAACTACGCGATCGAGCAGACCCGCAAGCTTTCCCCCGGTCCGGTGGGGGTCGGCACGGCCTACCGACAGACCCGCACCATCCCCCGCAGGACCGAGGAGGGCTTCGAGGTCACCGACTTCGAGCCGCCCAGCCGCCTGGCCATCCACGGGCGGATCGGCCCCTTCCAGGCCACGGCCGGGTACCTCCTCGAGCCGGTGGCGGGCGGCACGCGGCTGACCAACCACGTCGAGCTGGAACCCTCATCGGCGCTGCTGCGGCTGGTCGGCCCGCTGGCCGTGCCGAGGGTCAAGGCGGCGGTGGCGCGCAACCTCACCGCGCTGAAGGGCTTGCTGGAGGGGACGCGCCCGGCGCAGGTAAGGCGCACCGCCGAGGGTACGGACGCGGTATGAACTGGACGTGGAACGTGCGCAGCAACGACGGTGCGATGAACGGTCTGGAGTTCGCCCGGTGCACCACGGCGGGGGGATTCGGCCGGGTGCTCATCCACGCCGCGCCGGGCAAGGCGAAGATCGAGGTCATCGCCGATGACGACCGGGTCGTGGCCTGCGCCGACCTGGACCGGGCCGGCGAGTACTCGCCCATGACGCTCGTGGAACTTGACGGGCCGGAGTTGCGGCGCAGCGAGGTCTGGCCGACCGACGAGCTTTACGGGCTGCCGGTGCTGCTCGCCGGTGGCGAGGTCGGCATCCTGCAGAAGTGGCATCACGCGGCGGACCACAGCTGGTGGCAGTGGTCGCTCGAGTTCTCCAACCACCGGGGCCGCCCCGCGGACTGGGCTCCCCCCGGCCAGCAGGTCCGCCGCGGTTCGTGAGGGCCGGGGCGGTGGGCGCGGGCCGTCCCGCTGTCTGACCATCCCGGCATGCTGGCGGGCTGGAGCCTCCCGCATGACCCGATGAGGCGGGAGCATCATGAGCGACCCGACGGGAGAGGCCGATGGCCGTCCGATTCCAGCTGGTGATCGACTGCACCGATCCGGAGCGGCTCGCCCGCTTCTGGGCCGCGGCGCTGGGATATGAGTTTGAGCCGCCCCCGGCTGGCTTCGCCACCTGGGATGACTACTGGCGCGACGTCGGGGTACCCGAGGCCGATCTGGGCATCGGCGAGGACCGCATCATCGATCCGGACGGTGGCGGACCGCGCATCTGGTTCCAGGTGGTGCCCGAGAGCAAGACCGTCAAGAACCGGTTCCACCTCGACATTCATGCCAGCGGCGGGCGGGCGGTTCCCATCGGTACCCGCAAGGAGCGGGTCGACGCCGAGGCACGGCGGCTGTCCGATCTCGGCGCCACGATGGTCCGCGTCCTGAGCGAGGAAGGGATCGATCACTACGCGGTGGCGATGAAGGACCCGGAAGGCAACGAATTCGATATCAACTAAACCAGGAAGGCGTGTGTCCAGGTCACGGCATCACGCTTCTCTCGTGGTCCGCAGAGAGCCGGCGTGACCAGTCAGCCGCCCGCGAGGGCGACCTCAGCGACTATCAGCCACCACCCGGCCGCGAACGCCGCGGCAGCCACCATGGCCCACCCAGCGCAGGCCGCGGCGACCGCCAGCGCCCGCCCAGCGCACGCCAGCCACCATGAGGGGGAGCGCCTCCTTCCTGGTTGGGCCATGCCGGTGTGACGCGCGGGCCGCTGCCCGGGTTGACACCGGGGTCCCGGCTCAGGGCAGCATCGGCCCGGCCACCCGGCATAGCGACACCCCGCGGGTTATCCGGGCAGAGCTTGTCTGCTTCCACGGTCTCCGGCTTGCCGCGCAGACCGGCGGGATCGCGGGCGACCGGGACGCCGAGGCACGACCGTGTTTATCGGCTGAACGCTTCTTCGGGGTATTCGGCCAGTTCACGCGGTCCTTACCTGGTCGGACTCGGGCTTCGGGACTCCACGCAGGGTCGTGATCGCCTCGAGCGTTGACTGGAATACGAACCGCTCCCTTTTCGGGCTTGCGAGGAACCGCGCGGCGGCGGCGATCGGCTCTGCCGACCCCGGCGAACCGCCGAGTGCCCGGGACTCCTCCACCGCGGCCTGCGCCGTCTTCACCACGTGGGCGACCATGATCGGTGCTGTGGAATGGTCTTCCGCCGCGGCCCGGATCAGCGACAGCTCCAGCTCGGCCCGCGGCCCGGTGTAGCCGTCGACCAGCGCCACCGCCCCCTCCGGATCGCGGTTGACGATTGCCCGGTGCACCTCGGCGGCGTCCTGCGTCGGATGCGGCCCAGGCCGGCCGCCGCCCGGGCCGGGGTTCCGCTCGTCGAACTGACCGGTCCACTGCACGAACCAGGCGGCATGGAAGAGCCCGCGGAGCACCTGCGGCGAAGGATCGGCGGACCACGCCCAGCGCAGCGCGTTGAGGTAGGTCAGCGTGTGGGTGACGTCGAGCCACCCCCACTCGTTGGTGTCGTCCAGGTCCAGTTCGATGTCGAACCTGGCCAGCCGTTCGGCGGCCGCGCGGCCGGTCGCGTCGATCACGGCGGTCACCGGCACGCCGGCCTCCAGCGCCCGCACCAGTACGCCGGCCGCGTCCTCCGGCGACCCGTTGGTGAGCGCCCGGCGGTAGGCCAGCTCGTCGAACCCGCCGGTGCCGCCGCTCCGTGCCAGCGCCTCCAGGTCCGGGCCGGCCGCTTCCCACGCCCGGAGGAACTTGCGCATGTACGGCAGCTTGTCGTAGCGCGTGCCGAGCACCATCTCGGGCACCAGCGGCGAGAGCACGGCGTCAGCCTCCTGCCAGCCGATCTGGTCCAGCAGCTCGAACGCCTTCTGCACGAAGATCATCGAGTGCCCATAGGCCAGGAAGTGGTCGGTCACCGCGGTGAGCAGCGTATGCCGCAGCACCGAAGGCGCGACCCTGGCCGCGATGAGCCCGCGGAACAGCGCCTCCGCCTCGTCGGCCCGCTCCTCGTCGACCAGCACCGGGTAGGCGCCCAGCGCGTCCGCGATCGAGGAGTAGCGCGCGACCGGGTCGATCGGCTCAGGCCGGCGCCGAGCCGGGCGCCGGACCTGATCCTCGGCGGCCACCGACAGGCCCTGGATCACCGGCAGCGCGCGCAGCGATTCGGTGAAGAACCGGCTCATCCGCAGGCAGTCAGCCAGCGTCGCCAGCGAGTGGTCCCAGCCGTACTCCGCCCGCGGCGCGGCGTACCTGACGCCCTCGCGCACCACGTCGGCCAGCGGCGTTCCGATTCTTTGCAGCCGCATCGCGTCCCGGGCCAGGCGGCCGACGTCCAGGTCGTCCATGGCCGCGGTCAGGCTGCGGAACAGATCGGGCCGGATGATCTCGGCCGGGGGGTCGGCAATGTCGATGAACACCTGGCCGTCGCGGACCTGAACGGGATACGTCCGGATGTTCTCCCCGCCGTACCGGCAGATGCCGGTGCCGAGCTCGAACTTCCAGTTGTGCCAGGCGCACGTGAGCACGCCGTCCTTCACGTCTCCCCGCACCAGGGCGTAACCCTGGTGCGGACATCGGTTGTCGCTGGCGAAGATGCCGCCGGGCGTCCGGAACAGCGCGATCCGCTTGTCCAGGTAGGCGAATGATTTGGCGCCGCCGTCCCTGATGTCATCCACCGTCGCGGCGCGCACCCAGTTGCTCACGCCTGCCTCCTACCATCGGGTACCGATGGCCGAACGCTAATTCCTGAAGCGCACTTGAAGTCAAGCGGCCAGCAGGGCTGCGCCCGTGCCGTCCCAGCCGTCGGGCGATGGCGATGACAGTCTTTAACGGCTCGGCGTTTCCGAATCGATGATGTCGGCCGCTTGCCGCAGCGCGCGGGCTACCCGTTCCCGCAGCCTCAGCTTTCCCAGCTCCGTGACCAGCTCGGACAGCAGCTCACGCAGCGGTGTCATGTCAAGCACGCCCGGCTCGCCGTCGGTGTTCACCACCCGCCTGGCCTTCGCGGCGTCGGTGGTGCGACGCGCCTGGTCGGCGAGGTGGCCGACGATGGCATCGCTCAGGCGCGTTCCGTCGGCGAGCCCGGCGTCGGCGCGGCCGAGATCAACGTCCGGGCTGGCGGGCGTATCGGGAGTCACACGTGGCGGCTGATCCTCAGGCACCGCAATCACCCCTCTTCCGGAAGGCTGGCCGGCCCGACGTGTAGCACAAGCGGGAACGTTCCCGCCCGGCCCGGGTTTCCACGGCGCTCACCTCTAGACTCGCGGTCCGGCTGTCCGGCATTCCATCGCTGTTCGGGCCCGGAGACATCACCCTGGAGGGGTGAGCAACACCGGGCCAGCATGCGCGGCCGGCCGCGTATGCCCGGCGCGCGCCGGGATTGACGACGTTATTATGGATATGTAATATCCATAATTATGAGGTTGCCTGAAGGGGTGGAGTGGGCACTGCACTGCACCTGGCTGCTGACGCTGGCCCGCGACGGTGACGCGCTGCCGGCCCGGCGCCTGGCCGAGTTCTATGGCTTGCCCGAGGCTTACCTCGCCAAGCTGCTCAAGGCGCTGGTGCGGGCGGGCCTGCTCAGCGCCACCAGCGGGCCACATGGCGGTTTCCGGCTCGCCCGCCCGCCAGAGGCGATCACCGTCGCCCAGGTCGTCGAGGCCGTGGAGGGGCAGGGCCCGCTGTTCCACTGCATGGAGATCCGTCAGCGCGGGCCGGTTCCCCTCACCGGGGCCGCCTGCCGCAAGCCCTGCGGCATCGCCAAGGTGATGCACCGGGCCGAGCAGGCCTGGCGGAAAGAGCTGGCCGCCACCACCATCGCCGACCTGGTCGAGACGTCAGGCATCGGGGCCGTCACGCGGGTGAGCACGTGGCTGGCAACGCTCCCCGGCGCGTCGTGACCCGCGTCGTCGGCGCGGTGCCGGCAGCACGTAGGAGGCAGGACAGAATGAAGCTCGATCAGCGGATCCGGGAGGCCGAGACCCGGCTCTTCGGACGCAGCGGCCTGCAGCCCGAGGAATCGTTCCTCGACCTCGCCTCGGCTAAGGTGCGCCTGCGGGTGCTCAGCGTCGGGACAGGCACGCCGCTGCTGATGCTGCACGGTGTGACCCTCGCCGCCGCTGTTTGGGCGCCTTGGCTCGCCGAGTTCGCCGGGTACCGGGCGCTGCTCGTCGAGCTGCCCGGGCATGGGCTGTCCGGGCCGGTGGCCTACCGGCCCGGCGCCGTACGCGACCACACCCTGGGCCTGATGGACGCCATCTTCGACGCACTCGGCCTGGCCACCGCCCCGGTCGTGGGTCACTCGCTGGGCGGGATGTTCGCGCTCTGGTACGCGGCCGCGCGGCCGGGACGGATCGCCTCTCTGGCCGCTATCGGCGACCCCGCGGTCGCACTGCCCGGCGCGGAGGTCCGGATGCCGCTGTCGCTCCTGACCGTCCCCGTGCTTAACGAGGCGATGCTGCGCGCCCCCGCGCCACGGCGGATGTACCGGGGGCTGCTCGTCAAAGGGCTGAGCCCCGCCGCAGCGGCCGCGCCAGGCGAGCTGGTGGACGTGCTCCGCCTCGCGGCCCGCCGCAAGGGCAACGCCCGGACCGTCGCCTCGCTCATGCACGCGATCGACGGCTTCCGCCGGCCCCGGGCGGCCAGCGTCATGAGCGATGGCGAGCTGCGCCGGATCACCGCGCCCACCATGTTCTGCTGGGGGGCGGACGACCCGTTCCTCGCCCCCGGGAGGGCCCGTCCCGCCATCGCCAAGATCCCCGGAGCGGTGCTCCATGAGGTCCCGGGTGGCCACGGTCCCTGGCTGGATGATCCCGCAGGCTGCGCCAAGCTCGTGACCGGCCACCACGAGGCGACGGGATTCCCGGCGTCTTAGCCCGGCCGACGGACCGCTCGGCCTCCGCCTCGGCCCGCTGCTCCACGAAACGGGCCGCCCGATCGTGTAGGACGATGCGGTGCCGAGCCTCAGGGCTAGCCCCGATGCAGCAGGCGCGCGAGAATGCGAGCATCGGAGCATGGCCCGCAGCGTGCTCATCGTAGACGATCACCCGGGGTTCCGTGCCCAGGCCCGGGTGATGCTTGCTGCCGCGGGCTACGACGTTGTCGGTGAGGCCGCGGACGGGGAGTCCGGGGTGCGTGTGGCCAGGGAGCTGTCACCCGATGTGGTGCTGCTCGACGTCCAGCTCCCGGACATCACCGGCTTCGAGGTACTGCGGCTGGTGCACGGCGAGCCCGATCCGCCCGCGGTCGTCCTGATCTCCAGTCGCGACGCCTCCGATTACGGACGCCGGGTCGAGCGCAGCGGGGCGCAGGGCTTCATCCCGAAGGCCGAGCTTTCCGCCCTGACGCTGGCGGCCGTGCTCGGAGGGCCCGGGCGATGACCAGGCGACGGTGGGGGCTTGCCGCGCTCGGACTGGCGTTGGTGTGCTGGGTCATCGGCGGCGAGTGGGTGAGCATTCACCAGCACGTTCCTGAGAACCACTTCATCGACGCGCTGGGCGGGCTGTCCTTCCTGGCCGCCGGGCTGGTGGCGCTGGACCGCCGGCCCGGGAACGCGATCGGCAAGCTCATGATCGCCTACGTGGTGGTCTCCTACCTGGGCAACTGGGGGGAACCTGCAGCTAGCGGTGGTGCCGATGATCGGCTTCGCCGGCCAGCAGCTGAGCGGGCCGATCCTGGCGCAGATGGTCCTTTCCTACCCCACCGGCCGACTGGGGACGAGGTTCGAGCGGTTCGTCATCGGCACCATCTACGCCACCGCGATCGGCGTCGGAGTGGTGATCGCACTGGCGTTCGACCCGCGTGCCGACGGCTGCACCCGGTGCGCGTGGGAGCCGGCCGCCTTTCCGAGCAGGGGCGCCGTCGTGACGGCGCAGCTGGTCGCCCAGCGCCTGGGGTTCGCCTTGTTTCTGCTGCTGCTGGCGGCGGTGTGGCTGCGGTGGCGGCGGGCGACCCGGGCCGAGCGCCGCGGCCTGACCCCGCTGTGGGCGGCTTCGTGTATCTATCTAGTGGCGGGCCTGCTGGGTGCGTTCGCCTCGCCTAACCCCCTGGCTGACCCGTTTGCCTACCTCATCTGGGAGCTGCAAAGCGTGCTGCAGATCGCTTTGCCGTGGGTGTTCCTTTGGGGGCTGCTGTCCACCCGCCTCGCCCGCAGCGCGGTGGGCGACCTGGTGCTGGAACTGGACCGGCGGCTCCTGCCGGGCGAGCTGCGGGCTTCACTGGCGCGCACGCTTGGCGACCCGTCACTGCAGGTGCTGTACGCGCGGGAAGGCCTTGATGGCTGGGTGGACGCCGGTGGGCAGCCCGGATCGCTTCCGGAGTCGGCCAGCGGGCGGGGGCGCGAACGGTCACGGTGGTGGAGCGGGAAGGCGAGCCGCTGGCGGCGCTGATCCACGACCCGGCGCTCGACGAGGGGCTCGTCCGCGGCGCCGCCGCGGCGGCCGGGATGGCGATCGTGAACGAGCGGCTGCAAGCCGAGGTCCGGGCCCAGCTTGAGGAGGTAAGGGCGTCGCGGCGGCGCATCGTGGAGGCTGGGGATGCCGAACGCCGCCGGGTGGAGCGCAACCTCCACGACGGCGCACAACAGCGGATGGTGACGCTGGCCATCTCACTGGCGATGCTCCGCGACCGGGCGAGCATCGACCCGGCAATGGCGGCCTCGCTCGACCAGGCCGCCGCCGAGCTTAAGCAGGCAATAGCCGAGCTCCGCGAGCTCGCGCGCGGGATCCACCCTGCGATCCTCACCGAGGAAGGCCTGTCCGCGGCGGTGGAGGCGCTCGCGGACCGGTCATCGGTCCAGGTCCGGGTGGTTGCCGACTTCGACGAGCGGCTGCCCGGGCCGATCGAGGCCATCGCCTATTTCGTCGTGTCGGAATCACTGGCGAACGTGACGAACTACGCTCGTGCCTCGGCGGCCCAGGTGGAGCTGTCACGCCGCAATGGGCACCTGCGGGTCGAGGTGACCGACGACGGCGTCGGCGGAGCCGACGCGAGCCACGGCTCCGGGCTGCGCGGGCTGGAGGACCGCGTCTCCGCCGTGCGCGGCAGCTTCCGAGTCCAGGACGCACCGGGAGGGGGGACTTGTGTCCTTGCCGAGATCCCCTGCGATATCTAGGCCGCCGTCATCGGGCGGCGGGAAGGCCGGCGAGCCCGCCACGCCGGAGGGCGGCGACGTGACCGCAGCGACCGGCCCGCCGCCGGCGACACCGGCGGTAACCCGCGTCGTCCTGGCCGACGACTCCGTCCTGTTCCGGGAAGGGATAGCGCGGGTGCTGGCCGAGAACGGCTTTGCCGTCGCCGGGCAGGCCGGGAACGCCGACGAGCTCGACGGGCTGGTCGACCGCGAAAGACCCGATGTCGTGGTGACCGACATCCGGATGCCGCCGACGAATACCAACGAGGGCCTTCTCGCCGCGCAGCGGATCCGCGCCCGCCATCCGCGGATCGGCGTTCTCGTCCTGTCCCATTACGTCGAGACGCGCCAGGCCATCAAGCTGCTCCAGAACGCGCCGCAGGGGGTCGGCTACCTTCTCAAGGACCGCGTCTCCGACATCGCGGAGTTCGCGGACACGGTGCGGCGGGTCGCCCATGGCGGATCGGCCATCGACCCCGAGGTGGTAGCGCACCTGCTGCGGCGCCGCGGAGCCGAAAGCGCGCTCGAGGGCCTCACCACGCGGGAGCAGGACATCCTGGCCCTCATGGCGCAGGGCCGCTCGAACCGGGCCATTTGCGAGCGGCTGTTGCTCTCGCCGAAGACCGTCGAGACCCACGTCGGGGCCATCTTCTCCAAGCTTGGCCTGCTCCCCGCGGCCGACGACCACCGGCGGGTGCTCGCCGTCATCACCTATCTCAAGAACGCCTGACCGCGCCGTCACACCCGGCCACGTCGATGGCCTCCTTGCCGCCGTGATCACCTGGGCGACGCCAGCGAGCCGGCGCGGGATCCGTCAGACGGCGGCCGGGCTGGCCGGCGCGTTCCAGTCGATGTGGTAGCGGTACTGCTCGCTGGCCTGCTTGCTCCCGGCGGTCAGCTTCAGCACGACCGGCAGCAGGGCATCCCGGAACACCCGGGCCACGGGACCGGCGGCCTTGCTGCTGTTGATCCGCGCGGCCGCCTTGACGATCCGCTCGACGCGGGCCCGGCGCAGCCTCTCGTACACCGCGAACGCCTCCTCGTGCGGCAGATCGCGCAGGCATTTCGCCAGCACGACGGCGTCTTCGACGGACAGCGACGCACCCTGGCCGGACGTGGGTGTGGGGGCGTGCGCCGCATCCCCGATGACGATCATGCGGCCCTTGTGCCAGGCCGGCAGGTGGGGCAGCGAGTGCGTAGGGCTGGCCTTCATGATGGCGGCGGTGTCGCTGGCTTCGACGAGCCGGGCCGTGGGCCCGGCATCCCCGGCATAGAGCTCGGCCAGCCTGCGCCGCCATGCTCCGGCGGCGACCGCCTCGGCCTCGCCACGGGCGGGTTCGTCGCCGCGGGGCACGTTGGCGAACCACCAGACCTCGCCGCCCGGCGCGAGGGCGTAGCCGAAGAACGCCCGCCTGCCGAAGATCATGGTGTAGCTGCCGGGCTCGGCATCTACCCGCACGCCGCGCGTGTACCCACCGAGGTTGATCAGCCCGACGTACCTGGGTGCGGGCGCGCTCGCGTCGATGAGCCGGCGGACCGCCGAGTGGATGCCGTCGGCACCGATCAGGACGTCGGCGGTGGCGCTGGACCCGTCTTCGAACACCGCGCGCACGCCGTCGCCGGCCTGCTCGGCGCCGGTCAGGCGCTTGCCGTGCTCGACCACGATGCCGCGGCGGGCCGCCTCGCCGTTGAGGGCCCGGTGCAGGTCCGCACGCTTCAGCGTGTGGCTCGTCGTGCCGTCCGCGAGCGTCAGCCCGGTGCGGGCCGCGCCCAGGTTCTTGCCGCTCGCACTGCGCAAGATGATCGCCGGTGTCGGGAACCCGGGCGCCAGCACGGGCCCGTCTGCGCCGATCGTCCGCAGCGCATCGATCCCGTTGGACGCCACCGTCAGGAACGTCCCGGCGTCACCGGCGGAACGAGGGTATGCCTCATACACGGTGGCCTCGATGCCGGCCTTCTGCAGCGCCATCGCGGCAACCGGGCCGGCGATCCCTGCGCCGATGATTAGGGCGGTATGCGTAGTCCTCATGTCCGTTCTCTCCCGGGCCGGGTCGGCACTGTTGCGCCGGATGTATGTTCAGCTACGAGTATTCAGAAAAGAATAATCATTGTCAACTATAACTGGCTCGGACACGAACATCGCGGCGGCAGGCACGAGGACAGGTATGGTCCAGGCCGCAGGCGAACGGCAAGTGGCGGCGTGCGGATCGTGACGCCGGCGACCGAGCGCGGTCAGGAGAAGCCCTGGTTACGGCACCACCGTGACCGGCCACCGGCCGGCCCGCACCAGCCGGATCGCCAGTGAGCCGACGAGACGGTGGCCAGCCTTGGCCGATGCCCCGACCATCAGGGCATCGGCGTGGATCTCGTCAGCGACCCGGCAGATCTCGGCGAAAGGGTCGCCGCGGGCGGCTATGAAGATCATGTTGATGCCCCGCTCCCGGGCCAGTTCCTCGGCCTGGCGGCCCAGGTCGCCGGCGACCTGGGCGAAGGCCTCCTCGCGCGCCACAGCTACAGAGGTTGAAAGGTTAGGGTCTGGCCGGCTCCGCAGCGCGCCTGCGTGATCCTGGTTAGCGGAAGGGTTATCCCGGAGCGTCATGAGATATCCCGGCGGTGGTGGCCTGTCCGCTGCGCAGCGGGCCGGCGTGAGGTGGTGCGGCTGCAGGCCGCGGCGATGTTCGATCAGGGCGTCAGCCCTGTTCAGGTGGCCCGCGAGCTGCGGGTCAGCACCAAGTCGGCCTACCAGTGGCGGCGGCGGTGGCGGGCTGGCGGCGATGCCGCTCTGGCCTCGGACGGCCCTGGCGGTGCGGAGTGCAGGCTGAGCGAGGCGCAGCTGGGCCGGTTGCGGGCCGAGCTGGAGTGTGGCCCGGCCGCGCATGGCTGGGCCGAGGATCAGCGGTGGACCCTGGCCCGGGTCGCGGTGCTGATCGGGCGGCTGTTTCATGTCCGGTACACCCTGCGCGGGGTGTCGTATCTGCTACACCGGATCGGGTTCTCCCCGCAGGTGCCGGTGCACCGGGCCGCCGAGCGAGACGAGGCGGCGATCGCCGCCTGGCGGGCGCAGACCTGGGCGAAGGTATGAGGCTAGCGGCGGCGACCGGGGCGTGGATCTGCTTTGAGGATGAGGCCGGCCAGACCCTGCGGCCGCCCAGGGCCCGCACCTGGGCCCGCCGCGGGCAGACCCCCGTGGTCACGGTATCCGGCAAGGGCTCCGGGCGGCTGTCGGTGGCCGGGCTGACCTGCTTCAAGCCCGGCGCGCGCAGCCGCCTGTTCTACCGGGTCCGCGTTCACCGCGGCCGCAAGGGCGAGCGCCGCTCCATGTCCGAAGCCGACTACGCCGAACTGGTCACCGCCGCGCACAACCAGCTCACCGCCCCGGTCATCTTGATCTGGGATAACCTCAACACCCACATCAGCCAGCGCATGCGCGCCTGGATTGACGCACGCGCGGACTGGCTGACAGTCGAGCGGCTGCCTGCCTACGCGCCCGAGCTCAACGCAGTCGAGGGCGCCTGGGCGCACATGAAGAACAGCCTGGGCAACCTCGCCGTCCGCGACGTGAGCCAGCTCGCAGCCATCGTCAAGAACCGGCTCAAGAGCATCCAGTACCGGCCTGCCCTCATCGAGGGCTTCCTCGCCCAGACCGGGCTCACCCTCGAACCAGAACCGCCCTAGATTGCAGACCCTGACCTTTCAGCCTCTGTAGCGCCGCACCGGCGCCGGGCCTCGTCGGCCGCGGCGACGACCCGCGCGCGCGAGGCGGCGAGCTCGGCGCGGCTTTCGGTGTTCGCGACCGTCATCTGGATTGAGATCGCGTCCCCCCGGTTAGCTCCGCGGTACCGCCCGGGATACGAAGTCCCGGATGAGAAGGTTCGTGATGACAGGGTCACGCAGGTGCGGTGCGTGTCCCGAGCCTTCGAACGTGATCAGCCGCGCCTGCGGGATCGCCGCCGCCACGGCGGCCCCGCGCGCAGGGCCAACGATCGCGTCTTTCGACCCCTGGATGACCAGGGTCGGACACGGCACTGTCGCGCAGAGCCGTAGCGCGCTGTCCCGGTCATTGAGCCACTCCGCGTCCATGCCGCGGAGGATGGTCTGCGGGTCGGTCTGCTGGCCCCACCCGATCGCGTCCTCGATCTGCTTGGTGGAGTGCGGCTCGGTGAATGTCTGGCCGAAGAAGAACTCAAGGAACCCAGGCCAGTCGCGAAGCCAGTAGTGGCGATTCCATTTCGCCCAGCCCTCAAGCGTTCCAGGCTCCTCGTTGAACGGGTAGGGCCCTTCCTCCTCGGCCGGGTCGGCGGTCAGCAACAGGTCGGGTGCGATCAGCACCAGGCCCGCGACTCGATCGGGATACTCGGCGGCGAGCGCCAGGTCATCGCCGGCGCCGCACCACGACACGACGACCGCGCGCTCGACGCCGGCCTCGTCCAGCACCGCGAGCGTGTCGCCCACCGTTGCCCGTCGGCCATAGGCACCGACGTCGGGGGGGCGGTCGGAACGCCCATTGCCGCGCCGGTCGAACGTCACCACCCGGCCATGGCGGGCGAAGTAGGGGATCTGGCACTTCCATGCCCGGGAGTGGACGATTTCCCAGGCTGGGAGGAACAAGATGGTGGGATCACCGTTGCCGTACGCCTCGTAGTAGACCCGAACCCCATCACGCTTGGCGTAGCCGCATTCGTCCGGATAACGCGCCCGCGTCTGCTCGCGAGATGGTGCGGTCATGTGCCCATCCAACCCGGTCGTGTCTCTGGCATAACGGCGCTGCCCGCGGTTCCCCTTACGGGCTGAGAATGACCGGCAGTTCGGACAGGCCTCGCAGTACCAGCCCGTCGCCGTGGCTCCAGCGCAGCGCCGACCGGGGGACGGCCAGCCGCATGGTGGGGAAGCGGCCGTGCAGGGTGGTGAGCGCTATCACGCCCTCGAGCCGGGCCAGCCGGGCGCCCAGGCAGTGGTGGATGCCGTGGCCGAAGGCCAGGTGGCTGGTGTCTGCCCGGGCGATGTCGAGGGTCGCCGGGTTGTCGTACCGGGCCGGGTCCCGGTTGGCCGCGGCCAGCGAGATGATCACCTGGGCGAAGGCTGGGATGACGGTCCCGCCGAAGGCGACGTCCTGCGTCGTGTACCTGAACGTCGAGTGGGGGACCGGTGCGTCCCATCGCAGGATTTCCTCGATCGCGTGCGGCACCAGGGCCGGGTCGGCGACGAGTGCGTCGCGCTGTTCCGGGTGCAGCAGCAGGGCGACCGTTCCATTGCCGATCAGGCTGGTTGTGGTGTCGTGCCCGGCGACCACCAGCTGGAAGATTGTGGAGAGCATCTCCTGCTCGGACAGCGCGCCGTCCTGGTCGGCCGCGCGTACCAGGTCGGTGACCAAATCCTCGCCCGGTGCGGCACGCTTGTGAGCGAGGAGCTCGGTCAGATACCGGACGATGTTCGCCGAAGCGGCCACGGCCTCGGCCGGCGGCTCGGGCGCCGACGACGGTGCGAGCAGCGTGGTGAACCAGCTCCCCAGCTGGTCCCGGTCTGATTCCGGGACGCCGAGCAGCTCGCTGATCACGGTGAACGGCAGCGGGAAAGCGAAGCCCTTGACCAGGTCGACAACGGTGTCGCCCCGTGCCTCGAGGTCGTCCAGCAGCCCGTCGACGATCGCCTGAACGTGTGGCCGAAGGGCCGCGATCCGTGGCCGGCTGAAGGCAGCCAAGGCCAGTCGGCGCAGCCGGGTATGGTCGGGCGGGTCGACGCTGAGCATGTGCCGGGCGAAGGCGGGGCCGGGCAAGCCCTCGGCGACCACCGCCCCGTCACGGGCGAGTGCGGCGTGCATGTCCTTGGACAGGGCGGCGTGGTTGAGAGCGGCCTTCGCCTCCTCGTAGCCGACGATCAGCCATGCGCGGTGCCCGTCGGCCAGCGTGACCTCGTGCACCGGGCCGTCCGCCTGGACCTCCGCGAACAGCGGGTACGGGTCGTCCCGGTCGTAATCGCCCCACGCGTCAAGTGCCGGGTTGCGCATTTTGATCACCTAGATCTCACGGAAGCCTGAGCAGAGCAGATTGATGGTGGCGAGCCGGCCATCGATGATCTTGCAGATCGAGGTCTGCGTGCAGGCCCAGCGGGTGCCGCGCTGCGCCAGGTCCAGCCGGTAGTGGATCAGAAGCCGGTCGGCCACCGCCTCGCCCGCCGACTCCACCAGGTCGACGGTGTCCATGTCGGCGAACCATCCGCCGAAGCGGGCGACGACGGCATCGCGGCCGTGCTCTTCGATCGGGCCGCCGGGCAGCAGCGCCCGCAACCGAACGGTGTCGGTGACCGCAGCGGCCAGCTGGACGCTGTCCCGGTCGGCCACGGCCGCGGCTATAGCCGTGGCCAGCGGATGCTCGTTCATGACGCGCTCCTTTCGCGCCGGCCGGCCAGCGCGTCGAGATGACCGGCGAGGTGCATGGTCAGCTCGGCGGCGTCGCACGCAGCCCCGTCTATCAGGCTCGATTTGCGGCGGCGCAGGAACTGCATGCCGATCAGGTACAGGCCTGGGCAGGCCGTCACACCGCCGTCATGGACGACCCGGCCCCTGCGGTCGAGCACCGGAACGTCGAGCCAGGACAGATCGGGCCGGTATCCGGTCGCCCATACGATCGTGCTGATCTCCCCGGACCGCAGGTCCAGACCCAGCGGCGTGCTGCGCACGACCGTCGGCGCGAACCGCTCACCAGCTCCCCCTGCCCAGGCGTCGATCGTGTTCAGCAGCCGCCCCAGCTTCAGGTCGGCAAGCGCGCACACGTTGGGCAGCGAGCCAGAGAACTGGGCGACCCCATCCTGGATCCCGGCCAGGCGGCCGGCCAGCCGCACCCCGGCCGAGCTCAATGCGTTCAGGTCGACCGTCCGGCCCGGCGAGCCGACCAGCTGCATGGACGGCACGTTCCGCGCCCGCACCAGATCATCGACCTCGTCGTAGCGCTGATCCAGCACCCCTGAGGCGTCCAGCCACCACAGGATGTCCCGGCCGCGATAGGTGCGTGGCATGCGGACGTGCTCGCCGATGGCGAGCGTGACCGGGCGCCCGGAGCGGTGCAGCTCATCGGCGAGCTGGACCCCGCTGGCCGAGGCGCCGACCACCAGGACGCCGCCCGGGGGCAGCCCACCCGGGTTGCGGTAGCCCGCCGGGGTGATCGGGGTGATTCCGGCCGGCACCAGCCGCGCCAGCGCCGGCACCGCGGGCACCGTCGCCGCCCCGCCGGCCAGCACCACCGTCGGCGCGCGCCAGATGCCTTGGTCGGTTCGCACGACGTATCCGCCTCCGGCTGCCCGGACCGAGGTCACCGTCGTGCCGGTCAGTACCGGTGCCGCTGATGTGTCGGCGTAGCCCTCGAGCATCGCCGTGACCGCCCGTGCGCTGAGGTAGCCGTCCGGGTCGTCACCGCGGTACCCATAACCGGGCAGCCGGGTCATCCAGTTCGGGGTGAGCAGCCGCAGCGAGTCCCACCGCTGCGTGCGCCACGAGTTCGCCACCTCTGCGCGTTCGAGGACGACGTGGTCGATCGAACGGGCGGCGAGGCAGTGGCTCATGGCCAGCCCGCAGTGGCCGGCACCGATGATCACGGTGGTCGTACTCGGCACGGCTGCGCCTCCCCTGCTCACTCGGACTGGATCAGCAGACCTCGACGGTGACGTTCGTCGGGTTGGTGATGATGTCGTAGACGGCGGAGCGCTTCTGCGACTGCGCGACCAGCGCCCTGACCTCCTCGGTGGTGGCGTCGGCGTCGATCTGGTAACTGACGTTGACGCCGCTGAATCCGTTGCGAATATCCGGGTCGGCGCCGAGGATCCCGTGCAGGTCCATCTCGGCGGTGAGGGTGGCCCGCACCGACCGTAGCTGGATCGACCTCTGCTGGGCGACGGCGGCCACGCCAGCGGTCAGGCAGCCGCCGAGGGCGACCAGGACAACCTCCACCGGAGTGACGCCTTTGTCCTGCGCGGCGAACTGCAGTGGATGGTCGACGTCGTAGCTGAACGTCGTGTGGTGCAGTTGCTCGTCGCCGAAGCCGTAGAACGTCTCGACATCCGAGCGGCTGTGCGTGCCGTTGACCCAGGACACCGTGGAACGCCACTGGAACTGCGCGATCTCCGGGGTGTCGCCCAGAGCCTCGCGCACGCCGAGCAGCGCTTCGACGTTGACGCCGTTGTCGACTGGGGTCTCGGTGGTGGTCATGTGTTCCTCCTTGATGCGTGCCGGTCATTCGATCGACCGACCGACTTACCGATACGGGGTCGGACTTGGGTCCCGTGATACACGGCGGTACCTGCTAGACGAGTTCGGCGATGAGATGGGCGGCGCGGGTCGCGCCGTCGGTCTCAACGTCGCGGTAGCTGACGGGCTTTCCGGCCAGCTCGGTGATCTGGGCGGCGATGAGGTCGGGGTCGGTGGTGGCGTAGTCCATGTATTGGCCGGCTCCGTAACGGTCGAGCCGGTGGCGGACGTGGAAGTTCTGCTCGAAGTGGTGCCCGAGCGGGAAGTAGAGGAACGGGCGCTTGGCGGCGGTCAGCTCCATGGTGGTGGTTAGCCCGCCCTGGACGATGGCGAGGTCGCAGACGCACAGATGCTGGTAGAGCCGGTGGACGTAGCCGCGCAGCTCAAGACCGGCCCGCTGGGGGAAAGCCGCCGGGTCGATGCGGGGGCCGGTCACTACGATCATCCGCAGCTCCGGCACGGCTTTCTTGGCGAGCGGATAGGCGGCGACGACCTTGTCGATGAGGGCTTGGCCGACGCCGCTGCCGCCAACGGCGACCACGCAGACCAGTTCGTCGTCGCGGTACCCCAGCTCGGAACGGAGCGGCGCCACCTCGTCGGGCTCGGGTGGGGTGAAGCCGGTGATGTAGCCGGAGTAGGAGAAATGCCGCGTCGTCCAGTCCCGGATGGCCGGCAGGCTCCCCCCGAAGGTGTCCGGCACGATGTCGTGGTCTTGCCCAACGAAGATGGCCCGGTCCCGGATCCACGGGTAGCGGTCGATGTGCTCGATCATCTCGGCGTTGTAGTCGGTGGTCAGGAAGGCCTCCCGTTCCCCGCCGTCCGGCATCGGCAAATAGCCGACGAAGTCGGTGAGCCACACGTTCTGGCCGCGTTTCAGTTCCGGGTTCTCGTGCCAGTAGTAGTCGACGTCCCAGGCTTCGTCGCCGATGACCAGGTCGTAGCGGCCCTCCTCGACGACCTCCTGGAACACCATGAAGTTGGCGACCAAAATCTCGTCCATCCGGCGCAGCGCCTGGAAGCAGTGCAGGTCGTGCCCGGCGGCCTCGGAGGCGACGTGTGCGGATTCGTTGGCAAGCCACTGGCTGGCGGGGTGGATGCGCTCGCCTTCGGCCTCCAGGACGGTGGTCACCGGGTGCTGGGCCAGCCAGTCGATTTCAAGTTCGGGGCGGAGCCGTTTCAGCTCCTTGGCAACGGCCACGTCTCGGCGGGCGTGGCCAAGCCCGATAGGGGAGGACAGGTACAGCGCCCGCGCCGGGCGGCACGGGCCCCGGGTCCAGGTCGTGGCGTGCATGGACGCTCCCGTGATCTTGTCGGCGAACTCGGTGATCAGCCGGGTGACCTTCACCGGGTCCCGGCCATGGGGCAGGTGGCCGGCGCCCTCCAGCACGACCAGGTCACCGCCGGTCAGCTCGGCCAGCCGCCGTCCCCGGGCCACTGGCTGGCAGCGGTCATCGGAACCGTGCAGGACACACACGGGGCACCGTACCCGGCGGCAGAGCGCCTCGGCCTCGCTGCCGGCCGGCGCGGCCCGCCCTTCGCGCTCGGCGATCATCGCCTCGGCGTCGGTGTCCAGCGCCCAGCCCACCGTGTCCTCATACTGCTTGGTCGAATGCGGCTCGGGCAGCTGCTGGCCGAAGAAGAACTCGATCCACTCGCGGTAGCCGCCGTCCTGCCGCCAGAAGTGCCGGTTGCGCATGCTCCAGCCGACCGGCGCGTCCACCACGTCCGCCCACCGCCGGTCCGGTTCCACCGTGTGCGGATGGGGCGGCGCGACGGCGACCGCCGGGTCGATTGCCAGCAGTCCGGCGACGCGCTCGGGGTGGTCTGCGGCGAGGCACAGCGCCCAGGGCACCGCGTGACAGTGCGCAACGAGAAAAGTCAGGTCGATGCCGGCCGCATCGAGCACCGCCAGCAGGTCGGCGGTCACCTCGGCCGGTGCGTAGCACTCCGGCGTGTGAGGGCGGTCGGATCTGCCGGTGCCCCGGCCATCGGTCGTGACGACGGTGAACCGGCGCGCCAGGGACGGAACGATCCCCTTCCACGACCGCGCATGCGTGATCGGTGACGCAGGGATGAGCAGCAGCGCTGGTTCCCCCTGGCCGAAGACCTCAAAGGCGACCCGGACGCCGTCGCGCTGAACGACGCCCTCCCGATCGGGCAGCCGCGCTCTCATCGCCGGATCCGATCGGCGAACTGCTTGATGAGCAGGTTGACCTGCACCGGGTCTCTCGTGTGCGGGAAATGGCCGGCGCCAGCCAGCGTCACCAGCGGGCCGCCCGTGCCGCTGGCCAGCGCCTTGCCCTCGGCGTAGCTCCGCACCGCGTCCTGCGTGCCGTGCATCACCAGGACCGGGCAAGCCAGCCGCGCGGCCAGCCGCCGGGTCGCCGCCGCGTCACTGCCTTCAAGGGCGCGGTCCGCCGCCGCCAGCGTCTCGCCATCGGTCTCCAGGCCCCATCCGGTCACGTCCTCGATCTGCTTCGTCGAGTGCGGCTCGGTGAACATGCGCCCCACAAAGAACGTGACGAACTCGGGATAGTGCGTCTTCCAGTAGTGGGCGTTATAGGTCTGCCAGCCGACCGGGTCGTCGATGACCTCGTCGAAGCGCTGCACCCGGCGTTCGGCCAGCGGCGGCACCAGCAGTGCGCCGGGCGCGATGAACACCGACCCGAGCACCCGGTCCGGGTGCTCGGCGCACAGCCGCAGCGCCCACAGCACGCCACGCGAGACGCTGACCAGGACCGCGCGGCCAATTCCGGCGGCGTCCATCACCGCCAGCGCGTCCAGAGCGAACGCGGCGTCGCTGTAGGCGCTTGGGTCGGCCGGCCGTCCGGAGCCGCCGCTGCCCCGCCCGTCGAAGCACACCACCGTGAAATGCCGTGCCAGATACGGGACCTGCATCTTCCAGTGACGGGAATGCACGATCGACCAGGTCGGCAGCAGCAGGATCGCCGGCCAGCCGTTTCCGTAGCGCTCGTAGCGGATCTCGACGCCGTCGCGAACGACGATCCCATCGCTGTCGGGATAACGAGCCCTCATCGCGGCCGCCCCGGCTCCGGCGGCTCCTCGAGCATTCGCAGCAGTTCACCGATCTTGCGCAAGCCCTGGCGCGCGGCAATCTTCGAGTCATCCAGGCCGAGCAGAATCACTGTCTCTGCTCCGAGGAACGGCAGGCCCGCCAGTGCGGCCAGCTCCTCCGCGGTGAACGGACTCAGCGAGCCGAACCGCTTGGCCGCCCGCTGCGCTACCTCGGCCAGGAGGTCGAACCAGCCCTGTACCTCGGCGGACACCGCATTGGCGATCTCGGGGTTGGACCAGCCCGCCGCCGTCATCTCCATCAGCACCCGGACATAGCCCGACTCAAGGTCGTCGTCGAAGAAGTCGCATGCCTGCAGCCACTGCTCCCACAACGGCTTGTCGGACTCGTACATCGCCGCCTGCCGGGCAAGCCGCATCCGGTTCTCCATGTCCAGCACCGCGAGCATCAAGTTCTGCTTCGACCCGAAGTGGTAGTGAATCTGGCTCAGCGGCACCCCCGCCGCCACGGCGATGCCCCGCGTCGACAGGTTCGCGTAGCCGACGTCGAGCAGGACACCCTTGGCCGCGGCCAGAATCCGCAGCCGGGTGTCCTGCTCCACCACCATGACCCCCCTGGCGCCGAGCCCCTCGCGCTGATCTGGACCCTGAGGCGAGATATCGTTCGGTCGTCTGACCGACATCCTGATGTACTGCTCCCGTACCTGTCAAGGTCCGCTGGGAACAGAGCATGGAGGCCCGGGCTGACGGGGGCTGCCAGCGGGGTGCAGCGGGGGCTGCCAGCGGGGTGCAGCGGTTAACGCGCTGGGCCGGCGAGCGGGTAGACGGTAACGGCGGCCACCGCCACGACGGCCACTGCCCACCACCCGAGGTACTCGGCGATGTGGATCAGCGGGGCGAACCCGGTCTGGACCAGCCGTAGCGCGATGAGGATCACCAGGATGCTGGCTGCGTAAGTGGCCAGGGCCTTGAGGGCTATGTTGTGCGCGTGGGTCCGGCGGGTCCGGCGGGCGATGGCCGTGAGGACGACGAGGACGCCAGCGACGGCAGCCAGCCGGTCATCCACCCTGGCGGCGGAGCTGGCTGCTTGCGACCATCCGGCGAGGGGGTCTGGCAGCCAGGACGTGAACTGCCCGATCGTGTCCTGAATGTTCCGCGCGGACGCGAGCCACGGCAGCCGGGCCGCTCCCCTGCGCTCTGCCAGCGCCGTCCGGCTCGCTACTTCAGTAAGTGCCACAACGCTGAGCAGCAGGGACAGCGCCGACCAGCGCCGCAGGCTCGCCTGCCTGACGAGCGGCCACCGGCCGGAGGCGGTGGCCATCCTGGCGGACAGCGCCCGGTAACGGTGCTGCCGCCCCGACGGGGCTCCAGGCGTCCGCAACGGCACCGCCCCGCCCGGCCGTGCTGGCGTGGCGGGTCCAGCGTGCTGCGACGGCGTGGCCCTTCTGCTGTTCAGCAGCGTGGTCACGTTGCCCTGTTGCTGCTGCGCCCTCGTGCGCACGAATGCCGCCGCTGGCTGTGGCAGCCAGTCGTTGAGATGCGGGATACCCGAGGGCCTGCACTCGCCGATGATTTCCGCAAGCGTGGAGCGCCGTTCCGGGTCTGGCCGCAGGCACCGTGCGATCAGTGCCCTCAAGCCCGGCGGTACGTCACCCAGGCCGGGTCCAGCCTGCCGGTCGTCGGCCGGGCCCGTAGTGAGAACGGGCCGCTGCGGAGTCTTGCCGGTCGACGCATACACCAGCACCGCGCCGAGGGAGTAAACGTCACTCTGCCCGGTCACCTGCCGGCCAGCGAGGTGCTCCGGTGACATGTAGTTGACCGTGCCGAGCAGCTCGTCGGTGGCTGTCATGCCCGCCCCGTCCAGTGCCCGGGCAATCCCGAAATCGATGACCCGGGGCCCGGTGATGGACAGGATCACGTTGGCCGGCTTGAGATCGCGGTGGACAATGTGCCGGGAGTGGATGTCACTCAGCGCCTGCGCCAGCCCGGCCGCGAGCGCCCGGACGCTCCCGTCGGGCAGCGGGCCGTACTCGGAGACCAGCTGGGCGAGCGTGGGCCCCGGGATGTACTCGGTGGCGAGCCAGGGTGTTCGCTCGTCGGCCCCTGAATCCAGGACCCTTGCGGTGAAGCGGCCACTGACCCGCTGCGCCGTTTCCGCTTCGCGCTTGAACCGTTCCCGGAATGCGCTGTCCCCGGCGTACTGCGGATGCATCACCTTGACGGCGACCTGGCCGCCGCCGGGGGAGATCCCGAGATAGACGCGGCCCATCCCGCCGTGCCCGAGCAGGCCGATGAGCTGGTGCCCGCCGAGATGCTGGGGATCGCCCGGGGCCAGCGGCAGTATCAGGGGCTCGGTCATCCGCCCTCCGGGTTCCGCAGGCCAGTACAGGTGCGCTAGGTGCGGCAGGGACAGCAGTGTAGGTCTCGCGCCACCCCCGGAGCGAGGGACTGCGGGCCAACTTCCAGATGTCTGGAAGCCGGACGCGATCCGTTGACCTGCGCCGCCGGCCGTCTCCATGCTCGAAAGACCTACAGGGTGCCGCGCGCGGCGTGTCGTGCAAGGACGGTATGCGATGACTGATCGCGGGGAGGCCATGCGCCGCCCGCCTCGTGCCCCGATGCCGAGGCGGACCCGCAGGCGCTGGGCAGTGGCGGCCGGCGCGGCCGCCTGCTGGGCGGTGGCGCTCGCCATGACCGGGTCCGTCGTTGTTGGTACTGCGCTTCTGCTGTTCACTGCGGCGCTCGGCACTGGGTGCGTGCTTGCCATGCGGGCCATGGGGATCGGTGCGGCGCATCCGTGGGTGCAGCGGATACGCAGCCGCCCGTGGCGCGATGGGCAGGACGTGCTGCAACTGGGCCTGCGTCACCTGCCCGAGGTGTTCGTGATAACCCCGGCCGGCTCGCTTCTCGCGCCGAACTCGATCGAGCTGTGGCTGAACCCGCATGATTTCGGCTCGCTATGCGAGTTGATGGACATCAACCTTGTCGACGCGAGTGCTACCGAGGTGTACCAGGAGCAGGTCGCCGCGCACGGTGCCCGGTTCGCCGGCCCGGGCGTGGCTGAGGTGCGGGTCGTCGGCGATCCCTCGGTCCCGCCCGGCCGTTACCGGCTGCGGCAGGCCCGTCCACTGGACACAGCGCCTGCCCTCCAGCCGGTTGTGCACTCCGAGTTGGTGCCGGCCGGTGGCTGGCCCTACGCCCACGATGGGCACACCCATGACGAGCCGGCACCGGCCGGGACCGTCGTCACCGGCCTGCCGACGATCGCCGAGCGTGGCGAGCGCCCGGTCCCGGTGCTGCGGCTGGTCACGGGTGACTCGACGGCGGAGACCCAGGTATCGGGTGCCCGCGCCGGGCGGGGGATGTAGAACTGCCCCTGCCCGAGGTGCCCACGGTTTCCAGGGAACATGCCCGCTTCACCTACGCCGACGGTCAGTGGTGGGTCACGAACCTGGGCCGCAATGGGCTGACCCTGAACGGTGTCCCGCTGGCGGGCCGGCGCTCGGTCCGCGACGGCGATTCGATCCGGTGGGGGAGCAAGGCGGACGCGCTCGTGTCCCGGGTCGAGGTCCGCTAACGCCACGGCCTGCACCGGCGGTGCCGATGCCCCTGTCTCGCCGCTGAGCAGCGGCAGTCCATTTCATGCAAAACGGCTGCCGCGAACCGCCCGTCCCGTCACAGGTTGCCCGGTGGTGACCGGGGTCCCGGATGCCACGGGTGTGCCAGCCAGCTGCCGCCGCCAGGCATCATGGATCACGTGAACCGCAACAGCACGGGCGGCGCTGCGGACGGGGTGCTTCAGGCCGGGGAAGCGGTGGTGGGCCGGCTCTTTATCTGGCCGTCCGAGCACGGTGCGTGGGTGAGCTGCCCCACCGACGAGATTACATGGCTGGACCGGAGCCTGCTCAGCGGCAACCGGGACCTCACTTTGCACCGCCCTCCCCGCTGTGCGGGTCTCCGCTACGTTCACCACCAGTGGGAGCTGTTCAGCCGCGACACCACCTATGCGGTGTACCTGGCGCCGCATGAGGACGAGACCCCACTGGGTCACCAGGCGGTGCAGCTTACGGCCCGGCACATACTGCCGGTGGCACCGGCCCAGCATTATGAGACGCTGCCGGTCGCCCTCGAGGAAGGGGAGTGGCTGGTCAGCGTCGGTACCTGGGTACTGCCGTTGCGGCTGGAGGCGACGGCCCGCCGGAGCGACCAGGGACCCGCGCCGAGTGGCAGCGAGCAGCAGCCATCAACGCAGGAGGAGACGGTCCGGGCTGGCGGCCCGGCGGCGCGGCGGGGCAGCCGGCACCGACCCGAGGCGGCGGCGGACGTCAGCGCTTACTTTGACCGCAACGGCACCGCCAAGATGGCGATGGCTTTCCACTACCAGGAGTACATCCTCGGCCTGCCCGCCCCCCAGCCCGTGCCGATGACCGAAGTCGTCGTCGCCTTCGATCTGAGCGGCGAAGGCGCGGTCTCCGACTACAAGAAGCTGCTGCAGGACCTCATCTGGTCCGAACGCGGCCACCCGCGGGAGCTGGCGGAATTCTTGCTCGCCAACGGGCTGCTGACCCGCGCTGATCTCGAGTCGGCCAGGAAGACGGCGATGGCCAACGAGCGCAGCGGCAAGAGTGAGATGACCAGGCGGCGGCTGCAGTACCTGAAGCGGAAGTAACTGGGACCGAGCAACTGCCTCAGGCTTGTGCACCGCCCGCGGCCGTTGCTTTGCCGGAGCAGATCACGATGGCAGCCATCGTTATTGGCATCGGTGTGTTTTGCAATTCGAGTGCTGGGACACGGCCCAGCTGCCCAGCCTGCGAAATATCAGTGTGAGAGCCCCCCCGGCTTCTTGCTGCTGCGAGTATTACCGGTGTACAGATTATCGTGGAGCTGGCTGGTCTGGGACGTTTTCATAGCGAGCGACTCCGGCACGAAGCCTGGTAGCCGGACCATGTTGGCTGCCAGGCCTTCCTCGCGATACGGTAGTGTTCGAACCTGGAAGTCATCCCTGACCCCTATAAAAGAAGCCGCGACTTGTCCGATTTCGGAGCATGAGCTATGCCACACGCACACCCGATAATTAAACCGGACGACCTTGTGACGCTGCGCTTTACCGTGCCGTCCCACATGGTAACGTCGGCGGCCTCCGATGTATTCATCCGGACCAGCAGCGAAGGCGTTATACGGGTCCCGAAGACTTTGGTGGCGGAGGGTGAGGATCGCGGCCTTGTGGTATTCGAAGCTCGGGTACCCCGTGATGTCGCGGCTGCCGTCAGGAGCATCTGTGCGGAGCTGTTCAGGCTGACTTGCTCAGAGACAGAAGACTGACGGGCAGGCGCTAACTAGGTTCCATCGCCAGGGCACCGCCCCGCCGACGGGCTGCCACGACATACGCTGCCTCTGCCCGGGGCATAAGCAGTCGACGGCCCCTCAGGCGCGGCTGGATCAGCAGCAACCCAAAAGAAAGCACCAGCGTTGGCGACGCAGACGCTCACCTTCCTCTTTACTGACATCGAGGGCTCCACAGCGATGCTTCAGCACCTAGGTGATGCGTACGCGCAGGTCCTCGCCGATCACCATCGGCTGATCCGGGCCGCCCTCGCCGCGCATGGCGGCCAGGAGATCGACACCCAGGGCGATGCGTTCTTCGCCGTGTTCTCGTCGCCGAGCGCCTGCGTGGCTGCGGCAATCGAGATGCAGCGGGCATTCGTTTCATACCCATGGCCGGTCGGCGAGACAGTCCGCGTCCGCATGGGCATCCACTCCGGCGAGGCGTCGGAGACATCAGCTGGGCTGGTCGGTCTCGACGTTCACCGCGCTGCCCGTATCGCGTCAGCCGCCCACGGGGGTCAGGTCGTGCTCTCGGCCACGACGGCCGCCCTGCTCCGCGACTCGCTCCCGGCCGGCTCCTCGCTCAGGGACCTCGGCCTCCACCGGCTGAAGGACCTCGGGCGGCCCGAGCAGGTCTTCCAGCTCGAGGCGGACGGCCTGCCCGCGGCCTTTCCGCCACTGCGGTCGCTCGACAACCCCAAGCTGCGCAATAACCTCCCGGCACAGGTGTCGAGCTTCATCGGGCGGGACGCTGAACTTGCCGAGGTGCGCCGCTTGATCGCGACCTGCCGCCTCGTTACACTCACCGGCCCAGGCGGCGCGGGCAAGACCCGCCTTGGCCTCCAGGTCGCGGCCGGGCTGCTGGACGGCTCGGGCGACGGAGTGTGGTTTGTCGATCTCGCTCCGCTTCAGGACGCCGACCTCGTAGCGGTCACCCTTGCGAATGTGCTCGGCATACCTGAGGATCTGGGCCGCTCCGCCGCCGACGCCCTCGTCGAGGCTGTCGGCGGGCGGAACCTGCTTGTGCTGCTGGACAACTGCGAACACGTCGTCGACGCCTGCGCCAAGCTTGCGGACGCTCTGCTGCGGAATTGCCCGAACATGGCGCTGCTCGCAACGAGCCGTGAGCCGCTCGGCATCGAAGGCGAGCGCATCTACCGGGTGCCATCCATGGACACGCCAGCCGACGACGATGGCGTCGATGCCGTCCGCAACAGCGAGGCTGTGCGGCTGTTCGCAGACCGTGCCGCGCAGCAGGGGGCGCCGCTCGTGTGGGACGAGCGGTCCGCCGCGGTCATCGGCCGCATTTGCCGACGGCTCGATGGCATCCCATTGGCCATCGAACTGGGCGCAGCCCGGCTGCGCGCCATGTCGGTTACCGAGTTGGATGCCCGGCTGGACCAGCGCTTCTCCATTCTGACCGGTGGCTCACGCACGGCCCTGGGGCTGACGGCGGTCGGTCAGTCGAGGTAGTCGCGGAGGAGGTTGGACCGGGACGGGTGGCGCAGCTTCGACATGGCCTTGGACTCGATCTGCCGGATCCGCTCCCGGGTGACCCCGTAGACCTTGCCGATCTGCTCGAGGGTCTTGGGCTGGCCGTCGGCCAGCCCGAACCGCATCGAGACCACGCCGGCCTCGCGCTCGGACAGGGTGCCAAGGACCGAGTGCAGCTGGTCTTGCAGCAGCGTGAAGCTGACCGCCTCACCTGGCTGGCGCTCGCGGAAGAGGCGGCGCCGCAGCTTGTAGCGCACGATCAGGCCAGCTGGCTGGACCGTCTCGATCTCGAACTCGACAATCTTCGTGCCGCGATCGGCTACAGCCTGAAGCAGGCAGACCCGGCGCCGGGCATCCGGCTAGCCGCCGCCCTGCGGGTGTTCTGGAAGGCACGCGGGCACGCCACGGAAGCAATCGAAGCCCTCCGGGCGCTCCTCGATGTGCCGACCGCCCAGGAGCCGGCACTGCTGCGCAGCCGGGCCCTGGCCACGGCTGCCTACCTCCTTGAGCAGACGGGTGGATACGAGACCGCCGAGGAATACTGCGCTGAGGCGCTGGCGATTGCCCGGTCGGCCGGAGATGACTACCTGGTGGCCGACCTCCTGGACGTGCGTGCCTTCATCCTGCTCCGCCGTGGGCAGCGGGCCAGCGCGCTATCGCTCATCGACCAAGGGCTTGGCCTGGCGCGCCGGCTTGAGGAACCCCATCTCACTGCCCGTCTGCTGGCCGCCCGGGCATTCGCCCTGGACGTTGCAGGCGACCATGCCGGCGCAGCTCGCGATGCTGCCGAATCCGTATTGCTCTACCGCCAGGTTGGTGACCGGCTACAGCTCGGGACGATTCTCGGCAACCTCGGATACGCCGAACTGTCGACAGGCGAGCTCGATACCGCCCGCAGCCACCTGCTGGAGTCACTGGATATCGCCCGGGCGCTGAACGACCGCTATGGCGTGGTCTACGGGACCTGCAACCTCGGTTTGGCCGAATACCTCAGTGGCTCGCTGAGCACCGCGGCAGATCTCTTCGCGGAATCACTCGACCTGGCCGCGCGCATGCGGATGAGGGCGAGCACCGGCTACGCGCTCATCGGCCTGGCCGTGGCGGACAGCTCGGCCGGGATGGCCCGGTCCGCGCGGCTCCACGGCGCGGCCGATGAGGCTTTGGCGGCTCTGGGCGAGACCATCGAGCCTTTGGAGGGCGGACTGCGTGATCTCGACTGCCAGCGCCTGCGCTCCGTCATGGGCGCCGAGGCTTTCGAGGCGGAGTACGCCGCCGGGCGGGCCCTGACTTCCGAGCAGGTTCTTGCTCTGGCGCTCGGCAACCAGATCTAATGCCGTTCCCGGCCAGGCGGCGCGGCGGCCCAGCGGGAAGCGACCGCTAGCGATCGACGCCCTCCGGTCAGCCAGCCCGAGCACGGCGGTGGCCCGCTGGATGGTGTGATGCGCCTGTCCGGATGCGTAGACCCGGGCCCGCGCTCCCGGGGGCAGGCCGTCCTGGGAGACATCCAGGCCGCGCCGCTCGAACGCCCACTGCCGGGCAGTCCCCAGCGCGACCAGATTCGCTGTCGAGCCGCCACTGGAGAGCACCCCTGGTGGGCCGCTGGGATGCCGCACAGCTGGGCCACCCAGTCCAGCGCCACCCGCTCAAGAGTGTTGAAGGCCTGCACCGCGTACCGCTGGCTGCCGGCGGCCGTCATCAATCTTGCCCGTGCCGTGGCAGTGGTGTGGCTGCTGCTGCTGCGATAATCGCACCGCGACCATAGTGCGGAAGCTGGTGGGACTACGGGCAGCAACGCAAGCGGGGAGGCCGGGACACACGGCTCGGACCCACAGTCGGCTGCGGTCACCTTCGTGACCACCGAGCATTTCACCCTTCAGGGAGCGCGGGCCGCGACTACCGCGGAATCGACCGGCCGGGCGACCATGTTCCTCGGCTCGGTGTCGGCGGGACTGGTTGCCCTCGGGCTGATCGCGACAGCCACCCATATCGGCACGGCGTTCTATGCGTTCGGCCTGATCTTGCTCTCGACGCTGTCGTTCGTGGGGTTTGTGACCTTCCAGCGCGTGCTCCAGTCCGGGATCGAAGACCACGGCTATGCAGAACGTATCGCGCGGCTAAGGGCCTACTACTTCGACTGCGCGCCAGAACTAGTCCCCTACCTGGCCAGCGTCCCGCCTCCGCAGCGACTGGTCATCCAGGGCCTGCGGGCCGGTTACTGGCAGGCCTTTCGGACGATCGCCGGAATGGTTGGCGTCGTTACAGCGGTCCTGGCCGGCTCCGCGGCTGGCCTGCTGACCGCCATCGCCGATGGTCACTCCGGGGTCGCCGGGTTCGTCGCAGGCGGGATCGTGGGCGTCGCCATCCTGGTGGCGCTGATGGAGTTCCAGTTCCGCCGATTTCGTTCTCTCTTCGGCGCCGGGCAAAGCGGGCCAGGCACAGACTAGCCGCGGCCATCGTGGGGTCGAAGATCGTACCAGGGCCGGTTTCGCCGGCGCACGGGTACATAACCGGGCGATCTGGCTACTCACGCCGCGGTTAACGTCGGGGGCGAACTCCCGCACCGAGTCGGCATTCCGGCGGCATGGCCGCACAGGCTGAACGTGTCTTTCTGTGACAGTCCTGCTCGTTGGCTCATGGGCCCGCCGGATCTGGCGCGGTGCGAGCCCTCGCTGGCGCAGCTGGCTTGCGGCGGTCCCCGCAGCGGTCCGGGCGTGCCGCAGCACCAGCACCGGCGGCCGCGCTTGCCCGGCAGGGGGTAGACCTAAGCCCACTGCAGATGTGGGTGCTGCCCGATGGCTTGCCAGCGTGCCGCGGGCCGACAATTGCCGACATGGGATTGTTGGACGACTTGCCGGCCCCCGGGCCTGTGCCTCCGAGAGTCCGGGCCGGCCGGGCCAGTGCTGTACCCGGTTCCGGTGCCGCGATCGCGGTCTTGCGGGCACCCGAGGAACTGGATCTGGCCACCGCCGACGGCCTGGCCGCGCGCGGCTGCGCCATCGCCGGCCATGCCGGGTTGCTGCTGCTCGATCTGACCAGCCTGTCCTTCTGCGACGCTCGTGGGCTCAGCGCCTTCGTCCGGATCGCTAACCAGGCCGACAGGGCAGGATGCCGCTTGGCGCTCATCGCGCCCCAGCCGCCGGTGGCGAAAGTGCTGCGCATCTGCCGGCTAGACCAGCGGCTGCCAGTGTTCGCCACCACAGGCCACGCCGTGGCGGGCCTCACGGCCGTGCCAGCACCGGCGTGACGCCGGTGATCTCACCGCCACGCTCGCAGACCTGCGCCACCGCGGGGCCATCAGCGACGCCGGCGTCCAGCGGGGCAAACAGAAGATCCTCAGCCAGGCAACCTGACCGGCCCGCAAGGCCAGACCGCAACCTCACCAGCGGCGAGGGTGAGATGTCCCGCCTCGCCGCCCTCAAGATCACGCACAACACCGAGGACCACGAATAACGCGCGACGACCCGCCCCCACCATGCGACCCCGGCCAGCGCCCCGGCGCTAAGGCCGACGCCAGGACACAGCCCCGAACCCCTTGACACAAAGAGGAGTTCGATCTGGAAGCCAGCCATGATCGATTCCGCGGCTCCGACCGCACCATCGGGCACGGTCACATTTCCAAGATGCATGTGCGGGCGGAACTGGGCGGAGATAGCAGACCGGCGGGCACGGCGACATGCTCGACCGCTGCCCGCACACCCTGCCGGATGCACACCCGGTGACCACGCGGGCGGCAGGCCTGGATCGGGCAGTACGCCGTCAGCTCGACACCGGCAAACACGCGGCGCGAGGGGTTGCCCCCAACACGCTTTCCAACAATGCTGGCCTGTGTTCACCAATGTCCGCCACCGTCCGTGACCTGCCCGAACATGACCACGGCGGCCGCTGGTGAACGGTGCCGGACGGGGATGAATGAGACAGAAACTGAGACAGGAGGCCAGGCGGCCCGCTGCGGAGCAGCACGTCTGAGGAGCGATGCCCCGTGAGCGTCGAGGCGATCTCCTGGGCGCTCAATCTGGCCCCGGTCCCGGCCGGCCGGGGCGGGCAGCCATCCAGCGCGTGCAAGTTCGTGCTCGTCGGCCTGGCAACCACGCCGGACCAGACGGCACGG
>WNGD01002697.1_pt1 | contig 31185 bp, 26 predicted proteins | sample 5400671 | NCBI WGS metagenome assembly WNGD01 (sample SAMN13153369, study PRJNA577476) | soil metagenome | isolation source: 40 cm soil or saprolite under grassland replicate 2 | place: USA:California | collected 2016-06-15
TGGCAAGCGGATACAAATTCTAGCCCATTGCACGGCTCAGTTATAACTGATCCTTGCTAATCCGCTCCAGAGGCGACACGAGAGCATACATCAAAATTGTGGGTAATTGTCAGGCGGTCGCCCTGGCCCACTCTGCTGCTTGCCTGGCGCAAAAAAGTGACGACCACCCGAAGTGAATAGTTGTTTGCTTTTCCTCTTTTCCCATGTTACACTTCCAATGATGCGACTCGGGTTGCCATCACACTTCTTTCTCTCTACGTTTTTACGTTTATCCCCCATTCTATGAAACGCTTATGCAATATCAACCCTTCGCCGTCTCACGCTTTGCCCGCCAGGTTCTGGGCAAACCGCTTTATCCCTATCAGTCTGAAATCGCCGAGGCGATCCTGGCATCGATCCTCAAAGGAGAAGGCCGTATCTTTACGGTTATGTTGGCGCGTCAGTCAGGCAAAAATCAGCTCTCAGCTGTGCTTGAAGCCTTTCTCCTGACCTACATACCGCGGGGAACGATTGTTAAGGCCGCGCCGACCTTTAATCCACAGATTACCAATAGTAGTTTGCGCCTGCTCTCTATGCTTGCTACACCTTTTACTCGCAATCGAGTGTGGCAGAGTCAAGGACATATCATAGGTCTTGCTCCCAACCCTGATCCTGTCCTGTTGCGCAACCATGTGGGGCCGCGCATTATGTTCTTTTCCGCTGGACCCGATAGCAACGTGGTTGGCGCGACCGCTGATGTTCTGCTGGAGATCGACGAGGCCCAGGATGTGGCACCCGAGAAGTTCGATCGCGACTTTCGTCCTATGGCCGCTACTGGCAATGCGACGACGGTCCTTTATGGTACAGCATGGTCCGATACTACTTTGCTGGCGCAACAACGTGCTGTCAATCTGGAGCTGGCTTTGCAAACAGGCGAGCAGCAACACTTTGAATACGACTGGCGTACCCTGGCTGCCATCAATCCGGCGTATCGCTCTTTTGTAGAGAAGGAGATCGCTCGTCTCGGTGAGGATCATGTTGCTATCCAGACGCAGTACTTCCTGCGACCCATCAGTAGTGCGGGCTATTTCCTGAATAAGCTGCAACGCACACTCTTGCGTGGAACGCATCCCTGGCTGGATGAAGCTGAAGATATGGACTGGTATGTTGCTGCGATGGATGTGGCTGGTGAAGAACTGCCTGCACCTGTGAACTCACTCATAACACAAAAAAGCAGGTCTTCGGCCAGCAAGCGCCGCGATAGTACCGTTATGACCATTGGTCATATCTATTATAATGAACTTAACTTGCCGGTTATCGAGGTGGTTCATCACGAATGGTGGACTGGTATGCCTCATCTGCAACAATATGCCATGACTCTTGAGTTGATGGAGCGCTGGCGTATTCGCTCGCTGGCCATCGATGCAACTGGCCTGGGAGCTGGTCTTGCCTCCCTCCTACTTACTGCTCTGGGGAGCGAGCGTGTCATCCCGTTTATCTTCTCCCGCAGCAGCAAGTCGCATCTCGCATATCAATTGTTGTCATTGCTCAATAGCGGTCGTCTCAAGCTCTATGCCCCAGATCGCGCACCACAAAACGTCTTTGATGAGTGCTGGCTGCAATTGCGTAATGCACGTTATAGCCTGCCTGCTCCCAATATCCTAAATTTTTACGTTGATCCATCTGATGGACACGACGACTTTCTCTGCAGTCTGGCTCTGCTTCCTGAAACTCTGGGTGCCATAAGTATTCCTGCTGCTTCGACCTTTGTACGCCCTGTGAAACTTTATACTGGAGAAGGCCATTTCTAGAAACTGAAAATGGAATCTCGACTCGTGGGTAGCAACGTGGTACAATTGCGTCCATTGGTGTTTGCCCGTGCGGGTCGCCTATACTGCTCCTCATCTGATTAATTGCAGTACCCTCAGACGGGTCAAAGGAATCATTCAGGATTAACTGGCTCCCCGCGCACTTTAGTGTATGCGGGAAAGCCCAAAAAGTCAATTGAATTAGCGTTAAGGAGAAAGCGATGCCACGAGGACGCAAAGGACCTCCACAGGATAGTGTTGACAGCATCTTGCTTGCTATCAGCCGTCGTGACGATATTGACCCTGAGACACTTTCGCACTATTTTGATCGTCTGGACGAAGAATGGACCGAGGGTGCACGCGAGAAGGTGATGCATTTACTGCGCAGTACTGATCCGTCCGCCCACGCGGCTGCTGTGCTGGTTCTTTCTGAACTGGCTACCGATTTTGATCTCGAAGGATTAGAAGATTTTATTACTGATCCAACTGTCAGCGATATTGCCAAACTCTCTCTTTCCCCTATCTTGAAGGAGTTAGGTTCTGAGATGGCTGATGATGGCATCGTCGAGTATCTGAATGATCCTGCTACGGCTATGCAACAGATGCAGATTCGCCTGCTCGAAATGGTGGGACAGAGTGAGATGGGCGTGGAGTCTGTGCTGGAGGATGTGATCTCTATGCCCCTTGAACGCCGCCTGGCTTTCGTTGCCTGGTTGGGGAGTAGTAATGACCCACGCGCCACTAACCTGCTTGTACCGCTGCTGGAAAACCAGTCGAGCCGGATTGTTACGGCTGTCATTGATGCCCTCGAACAACTGGGACCTATCGCGGCTCAGCAGACGATTCCGGCGTTGAATTATCTGATCGCTAACAACTCTAATCGGTCCCTCAAGCAACATGCACGTGCTGCACTTGGACGGCTGACAATGCAATCAATGCCCGGTGTAGAAGATGCAGCGATGGCCGGGGCGCGCCTGCAACAATTGCCTCAACACGAGGCGCGAGTCAGTTTTATTGACGGATCCGGTTCTCAACTGATTATGCTTTCCTGGAAACGCTCTGATGGCTTGCTTAAGGGGGTCAATGTCTTGTTCCAGGATGAATGGGGCATCAAAGATTGCTATGGCATCGATGAATTGGATATGCAGCGCTGGGATGACCTGGTGGATGATCTGGATGAACAGGGCTTTGGCAGTTTTAAAGTGCCTTTTGAGTATGGTCGATCTATGATTGCGGAAGCACGCTCTCTCAGTAAGCGCACGCGCCACAAGTTGCCGATCGCATATTCTATCTGGCGCCCTCTCATTGAAAGCATAGAAGAGCCGACTAAAAAGAACGCTGCTGCTATCACGATTCTAGAGCCACGGACCCTTGATGAGGAGGCGTTGGCACTGGCAAAGCGTGGCGATGAAATTTATCAGATGCCCGAATTTCTCTCCTGGATCTATGAGCCAACAGAGCGCGTTGAACCATATATGACTCGCTATTGGACGGCTTACAATATCTTTGAGTCATCTCCTATCGGGAAACGCTCACGCGCTCGTGGTGGACGCAAGGCAAAACAGAAAGAGGAAGATCAGAAGTTGATGTTGGAGGCACTGATCACTGAGGCTCTCAATGATCTTGTCGATGATCGGTGGCGCTTACTTTACGAGGCTCGCCTGCGCCGCCAGGCTGCCCTCTTCCGCTTTGCGGCTCGTGATGCGGATGTAGCTCTCATTGGGGCGGTTGCGGCTGCACTTCATCCAGACTCTCAGTTGCCGGTGTCAGAGCAGTCTTTCCCGCGCGCATTGATGCGCCTCTCTATTGAGCAGGGACCTCTACGTATGATGGTGGAATCCCTTGGCTCCGGCAACCTCGACTCTATGCCGCTTGACCTCTTTACCAACGACTAATTTCGCAGGCTGGATAGATACGACGTTGTACCTATCCGCTCCCTGTGTGCTCCTTACCATAAAGGATTCATCACCAGCCCTGTTATGAGCTTTGGATAGAGATATGTAGACTTCTGTGGCATGCGATCATTGGCCTGCGCAACGTCGCATACCTGCCGCAATGGTGTTCCGTTCAGGAAGATTCCTGCCTGTGCTTCTCCACTCTGCACTGTTTGTAGTGCCTGTTGCGTATCATGGGTGTAACGTACGTGCGTTCCCGCGATCATGTCTTCCGCTTGCAACCCAAGCACATCCTCCAGCACCAGCTTTTGTGCTACCGCGACATCTAGGACATTCCAGGCTTCTGTGTGCCCACTAGTTTCCATACGCTGTCGACCCTGTTCATTCAGCTTCAGGAGCAACGTCTGCCCGGCTGCTTTGATTACCAGCGCCGTTCCCTGCTGTCCGGCCTGTGCCAGTTGGTCCTGTATTGCTGCGCTTGTATCTGCGTTCTCTAACTCCTGTACTGTGAAAAAGTGTGTGAGCCGTTGTGCAGAAAGATGCGCGAGAACATTCTGACTGAGACCAGAAAGCAAGCGATGTGTGGGTAGAACCAGCATGCCCGGATCATCTACGTCTATCAGAGCCATCAGGGTAAAGTTTACTGCATCCAGAAGATGCAGTGAGCCCCGCTGTTCCAGCATCTCTGCCCGATAAGCCAGCGCTGTCTCGTATCGATGATGCCCGTCCGCAATATATAATTGACGCTGAGCAAAGAAATCCTGGATAAGCGCAGTCTGCTGTGCGTCTGTAATCGGCTGCAGGCGATGTTCCTCTCCTACCTCGTCAACAATCTGTATCACTGCATTCTCAGCGTAGCTGCTCAGCAACCGACGCATGCGCCCCTGTGGATCGTCATATAGGCTCATAATCGGGCTAAGGTTGGTTGCGCATGCCCGATATAGCTTTAAGCGATCGTTTTTCGCTTTTGCCAGCGTATTCTCGTGTGCCAGTATTACCCGCGCACTCCATGGCTCCAGACGTACTCGCGCTAGCAGACTGGTGCGCGTAAACTGCTGCCCACTATGGGTAAACTTCTGCTGATAGAGATAGTAACCAGACACTATATCTTGCTGCAAAACGCCTTGTAAGCGCCATTCAGCCAGCGTTGCCGCCGCACGTGTATAAACATTGTTGAGCGTGTTATCTGTCTCTTCCTCTTTGCCCAGCTCAAGACGGATAATATTGTACGGGCTGCGCTCATAATACCTTGTCTGTGCCTCCGGGCTGATCACATCGTAAGGCGGCGTAATTACCCCGGCCAGGTCTCCCACCTTGTCGGTCGCGTAGCGTAGCGCCCGTAACGTTCTAACATCTGCCATAATCATAACTCCAATTCTGTTTCATTATGAAAAAGCCTGCGGTTACGCAGACCTGCAGTCGCCTTTGACTGATAAATGAAATATTCCGTTGCCCATTGTATCACTCGTAGGAAATCCCCGTCATCTCTCAGCCCTGATAGCCAGGGCTATTGAAAAGTTGCCCGCGTGGACCCGTAGAGGCATGCCTTGCGTGTGCCTTGTGGGTGGGGAGCAACACCCTTGAGCAACAAGGCACACGCAAGGCATGCCTCTACGGGACTTTGGAATCGCCCTGCCTGATAGCGAATTTTTGGTTTTGTAAGAGGAATAGGTAATGTGTTCTCAGGGCGATTGCCAGAATCGCCCTGAATTTGTTCCAGTAACGTCTTGACAATCCCAGGGGGCTATGATAGTATGTGCGAGTAGAACAAAAGTTCAAAACTTAATAGCTCTCCCGATCCCCATTCTATCCCTCTACATGCCCTCCAGGCAGCGGTCGGGCTCTCTCCCTCGCTCCCCACTCCCGACCGCTGGGGCGGTATGAGAACCTCTACTAAGGCTTTGCTAAAAGTCCTACCCCCGAGCATGTCACATTGACGCAACTTGATGCAAAGGGTAGACTCTGTCGTAAGGAGAAAGTGTAGCAAAAACACCCACGCTTATTGCGTGTTCATATATATGCTTATATGCTTGAGAACGGGGGAAGACGTGTTATGCCTTTGGTTTCATACTTGCATCTCTGCCTGCGCCTGCAGCGTCTCATTGTAGACCCTTGACCAGAGAGTGCTTCTATTGTGCCAGGACGGAAGACCGGGCATTATCGTTGCTGGCTTGTAGTTTTTCGGAGAGAGATGTCGTATGCAAACATTGTCAGTAGATCGGATCATAGGACAGACGTTAGGAAACTATCACGTGGAACGCTTGATGGGCCAGGGTCGCCTGAGCGCTGTATATCTTGCTCAAAGCGTCCTCACCGGTTTGAATGGTGCCCTGACGCTCTTTATCATTCCTGAGCGGTTTTCAAACGATGCTCGTAATCGCTTCATACAGCGTTTTCGTAAGGAAGCTGGCGCGCTCACCGCTCTGCAACATCCACATCTTTTACCTGTACATGAGTACGGTGAGCACCAGGGGTATCCATATCTGGTGACGCCTTATATGACGAATGGCTCGCTGGCCGATCTTTTGAAGCGTCAGGGACGTTGTGATCATACCTACGTGCTGGATATCCTGGAGCAAGTGGTAGAAGGCCTGGAATATGCACATCGTCAAGGGGTGATTCACGGAACGTTGAAGCCCTCTAATATTGTGCTGAGCCCTGATCAGAAGATGCTGGTGGCGGGCTTCGGATTGATGCATATATTGCAAATGCGCGGTATTGAGCGGGACGATAGGCCGTATGGACATCTACTTAGTATCGCCGATACGTTCCTGGCCGCTCCCGAGTATATTGCGCCTGAGGTAGTGCAGGGTCAGTCGATTGATAAACGCTCGGACATTTATGCTCTAGGCATTATTCTTTTCGAGTTGCTGAGCGGCAAACCGCCTTTTACCGGGACAAATGCCATGGAAGTGGCGAAGATGCACGTGCAGCAGTCCATCTCATCATTGCGCGCCCTTTGTCCCGATATCCCTGTTGCCCTGGCCTCGGTCGTTAACCAGGCCCTTGACCGTGATCCTGCGCGCCGCTTCCAGTCAGCCAGCGAACTGACCGAAGCTTTTGCGCAAGCCTCTATTGGTGCAAGTGGCAGTATGCGCCGACTCGATAGAATACCGGAGACTTCACCTCTTGCTGCTAATAATGCGTTGGAGGCCCAGGCCGGTGGCAACTGGCAGTTCATGCCGCCTATTGTTACCAGTAAGCTCAAAACCGTTAACTCATCTGCCGATACAGTCACCACAACTCCATCCACTCAGCCTGCTGAAGATTCCTGGCAGTTTATGCCACCCATTGTCACTGGACGTTTAGAGACGGTGCATGCGCCTGCTCGGCCTGAGCCCGCACCAGCTAAGACAGCTCCATCTACCCATAAGGCTCCGCAAGAACCTGTTCAATCAGTGCCGTCAGCCAATGCTCGCTCGTCTGCACCACCTACGCTTGTACCGCCTGCTCCAGAGCCGTTTGTACCCGCAGCTCCGGTTCCACAATTGGAGCCGATCATCCCTGTTGCCCAAACCAATAGTACTGAGCAGAGGAGAGATGAGTGGTGGCAGCCAGATTCTCAGGAATCTCAGGTCTTGCGTAATCTTGAGGCTGATCCATGGAATTCTGCCCCTGCTGCAACCCCTGCCTGGACAGATGCAGTATCTGGTGGACGTGCTCGTCCTTCTGCACGACGTCCTCGTAAAGCGGGCATGGGTCGACGTAAAGTAATTGCTTTGCTTGCTACAGGTGGTGTGGTAGCTGCCGGGGCAGTGATCGGTGTGAAGATGAATCTTGTTCCGCGGGGAACCAGTACTGCTGCAACCAACGGGAATGCCAGGAACACCACTGCGCCCCAACAGAATAAGCAGCAGGGAGGTAATGGTAATCAGAAACAGCAGAATCCGCCTGCCGCTCCGCAAACTGGAACTTCCATTGCTTCGACCAACATGGCACTCAATTCATCTGTAGTTTTTAATGGTGATAAAGACCTGCTCATTCGCCTGCCAAATGGCAATTTTGTGGCATACGACCGCGCCTGTACCCATGAAGGCGTGTTCGTGAATTACAATCCGGCGACGAAAACCATTATCTGCCCCGCTCATAATGCCGTGTTTAATCCTGCTAATGGCGCTGTCCTGGGAGGACCAGCTCCCTCTCCGATCGCTCTGGTGAAGATACGTGTCAATGCCAATGGTACTATCACTATGGTCTGAACGATCGTGTGAGGATCTCGTAGAGGCAGGCCTTGCGTCTGCCGTAGGGTGGGCAGACAGAGTGCATTGCAGGCCACCCTACGGCAGACGCAAGGCCTGCCTCTACGGGTCCATGTGGCGACTTTTGAAACACCCTGGCAGCTTGACGCTTTTCCGCTTGAGAGGCTACAATGGGAACACCAGCAAGGATTTGTGCGCGAGTGGAAAGGATAATGTTTCCATGAGTCCAATCATGATAACTTATATCGGGTTTTTTGTCGCTGCCCTTATTCTGGCGTGGGCTATAATTGAGATGAGTCGCCGCTTCTACAGACATAAGAAGATAGATGCACAGGTCATGAATACCTGGGTGCCTCTGCAGCCTGCTTCATCTGAAACGGAGAGGGATGAGCTGGACGAAACCTCCCGTTCAAATCACCACTCGCGAGCTCAACAAAACGGCCATTACTCGGAGAGCAAGAAAATCTAGTTAGATCTGAAATCTTTCTCCTGCCCGCCTATACACTTCCTGATCATTGCGGAAACTATCAGCATCCGTCCCACGCGCTGTCGCCAGGAAATCTGCCAGTAATTGTACGGGTACTGCGGCGAGTAACGGCGTAAGTTCTTCTACCACATCCACGCTATCTGCTAATGCAAAACGAGACCAGTTGGCTCGCTGGAAGAGTTTCGCCGTCTCCGCATCAGGTGCTTCACCGAGTAACCATGTACGTGACCCAATTTCACTGAGTGCCAGTAAGAAATCTCTTATACGCTCCTGCGCTGCACCCTTGACACTAAGAGGAATCAATAGATCCTCTGTTTCGAAGGCGACTTGCGGTCCATGTATAGCCTGTTCTAGCTCGAAACCCTCTGCCGTCACATAGGCCGCTTCTTTAGCTTTGAGAGCGCCCTCAGGTGCGCTGGCCGCATTGGGACCTGCTCCTACGAAGTAGATGCGTCGCTGCTGTTTTACAGCTTCCTGTGCGACCTGCCGTATCTCGTCTTCGCGTGCCAGGATGTTTTCCATCAGCACTGGTATTTGTAACAGTCCTTGCTCCAGCCGTTGCGCCTGTTCTGCCAGCCCGTTAAGCTTCGCCAGGCGCGCCGCGATCTGTCCCAGACGCGTCAATGCTCCTGTATAGCTGATAGAGTGTGTCGAAGATGGATCCTGCTCGACTGTTTCCAGGGTTGCATCTGCTCCTTGCATCTTTGTGTTTTTCCCTGTAATTCCTGCCGTGAAGGCTCCCACGGCAGTAGCACGCTCTATAGCCCGCGTACTTTGCAACTTACTACCTCTGTGACTGATTATAATAATCGCGTCGTCTATCCGCAGCGGACGCGGATACGTTACAAACTCAAACGAACGTACTGCCCATGCATCAGCTCCTGCCAACCGCAACAAATATTCCCCCACAATCGCAGCATGGAAACTGGTGCCTATGCCTGCCAGTAGAATACGTCTTGCTGTTACCAATCTCTCTGCAATCTTCTCTGCTCCTTCCCAATCGGCCAGCAATACACCCAGTGCTGCTGGTTGAGCATGGATAGAACGGTAAAGTTGCGAGTAAGTCATATTTTTGAAACCCTTTCTGTGGCCCTTTTAATAGCATTGTTGTGATATGGTTTGTGGTCAGGATACTGTGTAGTGTGCACGAGGGATACGTATGATTACCACAGCCAAACCAGCCCGATAATGTATCTTTTGACCAGCCAAAAGTATGGGACGAGGCCCTGTCATGTTACTATTATCCTCGCCTGAGCGTATATGGAAATATCGTAGTGCTCAATGTTTTTTGACGAGCCATTACAGGGTGTGCTGTATTGTAAGTGCATGCTGCAGAAGGACTTTTCTTTTTAGCCAATCTGATATACCGCCATATTACCTGTTATGCTATCAAGGAGTTACTATTATGTCAACAACAATACATGGTTCTATTGCCAGTCGCAACGGGCTGGATATTCAATCTCTCAGTTTTGAAGAGCGGATTCAGCTTGGAGCCGAGAACGCCATCCGCTGTATGGGGGTTACTGCACAAGATCGCGTCTTTATCCTTACTGATTATTATCGCGAAAACATTGCTCGCCAGATAGCAGATGCAGCCCTCGCCCAACACGCCGATGTCACTGTACGCTTCCTCGAACACTATGGAGAGCGACCTCTGAAGGTCTTTTCTGACGAATTGCGCAATGATCTTATCAATGTCCGTCCCACTGTGACTTACTATATTGCAACCGCTCAGCCCGGGGAGATCTCTTTCCGCATTCCACTGCTTCCTTTCCTGGCGAACGAGTTGAAGGTGCGACATGGCCATATGATTGGTATCGATGATGCCTTGATGGCCGAAGGTATGTGTGCCGACTACGATGAGGTCTTCAGCCTGACGAACCAGATCTACGCTCTTGTGCATAATGCGAAAACTATCCATGTGACCTCCGCTAAGGGGAGCGATGTTACCGCGACGTTCCATCCAGATTGGAAGTGGATTCCCTGTCACGGTCGTTATCATGAGCAGGGCAAGTGGGGCAATCTCCCCGAAGGCGAAGTTTTCACTGCGCCCGCTACTGTCGATGGGGTACTGGTCTGCGATGTGCTCGGCGATTACTTCTCGGAGAAATACGGTGTCCTGGAACAATCCCTTGTCATTAAGGTGAAGGGTGGCTATGTTACCGAGGTGAGCAGTGAAAATGCTGCCCTGGCCCAGGAGGTGCGCGATTATCTCTTCTCGGTTCCCAATGGCAATCGCGCAGGCGAGTTTGCGATCGGTACCCTGACCAGCCTGACGAAACTGAGCGGGAATCTCTTGCAGGACGAAAAGATGCCTGGTCTCCATGTCGCCTTTGGTAATCCCTATCCCCAGTTCACTGGCGCGGATTGGGATGCAGGTATTCATGTTGATGTTATTCCGACCTCTTGCACTATCGAGGTCGATGGTCGCGTAATTATGCGCGATGGCAAATTTGCTATCTAGCATATGTTGACCCGTAGAGGCATGCCTTGCGTGTGCCGAGTTGCTGGCGGCCATCCGGCACACGCAAGGCATGCCTCTACGGGACTTTTCAGTTTCCTGACTACGAACGCGCCTGGCGTTGACAGGGCATGTAATTGTTGCTTAAAATTGTAGTGGTTTGGTATGCATTATTTTGAACTGTTGTGTGTCAGGTTCTGCACTGGTTCTCTCATCCGAGAATTAGAGAGGAGCTTCCAGCCTCACTATGAGTAGGGGAAAACATCTCGTTGGCAAGGTGCTGGGCTCTTGTGTGTTAGAGCGGTTGCTGGGTTATGGAGGATCAAGTGCCGTATTCCTTGCCCAACAGCATAATCCCGAACGCAAGGTCGCAGTCAAAGTCTTTCTGCCGCGCGCTGATATGGATAAAAAGATGCAGAGAGATTTCTATAGACGTTTCTTGCATGAGGCGGAGGCGGCTAGCAAGTTAGATCATCCAAATATCTTGCCTATTTACTCGTATGGTGAGCAAGACGGTCTTCCATATATTGTTATGCCTTATATGCGCGATGGTACACTCTCTGAATATATTTCCAGACACAGCCCTGTCTCTTTGCCCGAAGCGCAATGGTTCCTTGAACAGATTTCTTCTGCTTTAGATTATGCCCATATTCATGACTGCGTTCACTGCGATGTCAAGCCTGCTAATATTTTGCTGGACAGCGATGGGCGCGTCATGCTCTCTGACTTTGGCATTGCACGCGTGATCGCTGCAGACGATGACGCCGTTCGAACCGCGTCCAGAAATCCTGAAGCGCTAATGGGAACCCCTGACTATATTTCGCCTGAACAGGCGCTGGGACGGACTATCGATGGTCGTTCCGATGTGTATTCTCTTGGTATTACACTTTTCTATCTGCTGGCAAAACGTCTCCCATTTATTGCTGATTCTACGCTTGCTCTTGCTCTGTTGCACGTGCATGAACCTCCTCCTTCGCTTGCTTTAATCCGTGCAGATATTTCTCCTGACCTGGATCGCGTTGTGCATAAAGCTCTGGCTAAGGAACCGGAGATGCGCTTTCAAACGGCAGGAGAGTTGTGCGCTGCTTTTGCCCAGGCTGTCGCAACTTCCGATAAGATGTTGTCCGCAACGTCGAGTGGAAGATACCCGGCTATCCTGGCCGCTAATGCTGACTCTCTACCCGGCGATTCACAGCCCGTTATCGTTGCTTTAGATCCGCTCGTTCGGGTCAAACCTATGGGGTTATCAAACTTTGTCCACCGTCGTCTCGTTGTTGCTGCTGCTCTGATTTTGTGCCTGCTCTTTGCTGCAAGCTACGTCACTAATCTCGTTAGCAGACCACAGGTGCATAGTGTTGGCTCAAACAGTGTACACTCCATCATTGCCACGCCTGATCCGGCACATATCGATCAGCTCACATTGCACGATAAATGGCCTAGAAGTAGAACATTCTTCTACGATGCGCAAAAGCAGTATTACCATGTCTTGAATAATTCATCTCAGGAAGTGGCCCTTGCGTTATACAATGGCGATCGATTTAGCAAATTCCGTCTTACTGTGACTATGTCGGAAATTCGCGCTACGACTGAAAGTGCGAACTACTATGGCGTTGTCTTTCGCTCTACTTCTGATCAATCGCACTATTATCTTTTTGAAGTGACCTCAACAGGTGGGGAACAGTACGCTTTTTGGCGCTTCGACGATGGCCAATGGACCTCGATTGCATCTGGCCCTGCTCCTCAACTCTTGTCCGGTCCTGGGCGAAGCAATACAATTACGATCAGTGCAATCGATAATACTTTTACATTCTCTATCAACCGAAAACTCGTTGGCGACAGGCCCGCCACCGACCCCGCAAAATCGCCTTTGCAATCAGGGCTGATTGGTCTGTATGTGGAGGAACAAGGCTCTGAGGTGGCTTTCTCGCACCTCTATATTGTGCCTCGCCAGTAGCTTTCTGCCTCCATATTTCCCCTCCGTACAAAACTATGCTATACCTCCCTGACCGCCCTTTATGATGAGATTGACTTTTTCTTGTTATTGCAAAAGACTTGCAAATAAGAAAATCTGGTGATATGCTCTTTCTAGTCATGTATGTTCCCAGTAACAGGAGGATCAATGAGCAGTAACTTTGGTATTTCAGCCCTCTCACGGGTGTTTCGCGAAAGCTCGCATGAAGTACGTCGGAGAGTCGTCGGGATGTATGCGTTCCTGGTGGGCTATAACGTCCTGGCCTGGGTCATTGCCCTCATCGTATTCGGGCGAACTCCTGCTATGCTGCTTCTGGCACTTACAGCGTACACGTTTGGCCTGCGTCACGCGTTCGATGCAGATCACATTTCGGCTATTGATAATGTCACCCGCAAGTTGATGCAGGAGAAGAAACGGCCTGTTGGTGTTGGCTTCTTCTTCTCGCTTGGCCATTCCACCATTGTGGTGGCATTGACGGTCTTCATTGCCATCACCGCTCTCGCCGTAAAAAACTTCGATAATCTCCAGGCTGTTGGTGGGCTGATCGGCACTACGGTCTCTGCTCTCTTCCTGTTTCTCATCGCCATTATTAATATCGTCATCCTCATAGATATTTACAAGACATTCTGTGAGGTGAGAGATGGTGGTGAGTACAACGATCAGACCCTGGATGAGTCGCTGAATAAGCGTGGACTCATGGGCCGCTTTTTCCGTCCCTTGCTCAGGGTTACTGATAAGAGTTGGAAGATGTATCCTATCGGCGTCCTCTTTGGTCTGGGATTTGATACTGCCTCTGAGGTTGGACTGCTAGGTATCGCTGCGGCTACTGCTGGCAAGGGTATTCCTGTTGCGGCCATCCTGATTTTTCCCGCGTTGTTCACGGCGGGTATGACGTTGATGGATACCACTGACAGCATCTTAATGCTCGGTGCGTATGGCTGGGCTTTCGTGAAACCGATTCGTAAGCTCTACTACAACTTGAACATCACTCTCATTTCGGTCGTGGTAGCACTGGTCGTCGGTGGCCTGGAAGCACTTAATATTATTGCAACTGAATTGAACCTGAGCGGTCCTGTCTGGGATCAGATTGGTGATCTGACCTCGAACTTTGGCGTTGTTGGCGTCGTCATCGTGCTCTTGTTTCTGGCTAGTTGGGCTATCTCAACTATCATCTACAAAGTGAAACGCTACGATGATATTGAGGTCCAGATTGCTTCTAAATCTGGTGAGCTTGCCGTCACTATGCCGGATGAGAAATAGCGGCCAATGGTTAGGGCACCACGAGGGTGCCCTATATAGCGTAAATGGCAGGGATGCCTGCTTTCTCTACAGTGGCATAACGAACGATGGTCGCGCAGGAAAAAGTACCTTGAGTATATATTCCGCCTCATCGTTCACCCACACATCGGGGAAGGCGTGGCGCAGTTCATCGATACTGCGATGACCAAACACGACCTGTAAAAAGACCAGTACTGGAAGACCAGCGCCTGCGTTAGAGTCGAAAGTCGGTACACGCCAGTTCTCTATCGTTGTAAGTTGCCCCTTATCAAACACCATGCGCAGACCCCCACGATAAAAGTCGAGCTTTAACTCACCCGTATATCCCGCTACGTCTGAGTCTGCCAGCCTTTGCTCCAGGGCTGGTGCGATGAGTCTGAGAAACGTTGGTAGATCGGGTACGCGTACATACCAGGCATAAGGCTCTTCTTCCGCCGGAGCAAGCCCACCAAGCACATCGTAGAAGGGATGGTTGCGCCCCAGGTAGAAGCCGATCTCGCTGAATGGATCAACGTTGGGCTTTGATGTTGGCATCTGGCTACCCTGTGTCTGTAGCGCACGCAGCACTGATGGCAGTATGCTCTGCACATTCGTGCCGGGAGCCACTTCAAAACCCCAGACGCTAAGTTCTCGTCCCCAGCGCCTGGGCGGCAACAACAGGTATCCCTTTGGGGTACCCGTATTGTCCACAATAATCTGTATGCTTGATGTCTTCCCCATCTCAGGCTGCACCTGCCAGCCTTCGAGTTCATAGCGCCAGTAGTGATCGGGTATCCTGGTCCACACGATACTGCTGGCTCTGCGTCGATTATAGAGCTTCTGAAGCAAGGGAATGTCTTCGCTTGTGGCCTCGCGTAGTATGTATGGCTCTGCCTCACCTTCTTTCGCTTTGGGTATCTGTGCAAGGTAAGTTGTTCGCTTGCCTCCCAGATCTAGCGCGTACTCATAACCAAACTGGCGATAGAAGTAAGGGATGCCTGTGATGGCTGTCACCAGGTGTCCTTCATCTGCACTGCGCGCATGCACCATCTCGAAGAGGACACGAATCAATCCACGGTTGCGATAGTCCTGGTGCGTGGCGACAAATTCGGGCCGACCAATTGCGAAGGGGATGCCTTCGTACTCCCAGGTCTGTCTCCATAAACAGGTAACTGCAACGATAGGATTCCCTTCCTTGCGCGTATCCTCCACTATGGCATAGTCGTCTGGATTCATTAATGGATAATCTCCACGCATCATCCTTCGTACGTTGTTTGCCATGTGTGTGTTCTCTGGCTCGTCGGCTTTATTACGGAAAACCATACCGATCAGTTGTGCTATATTCTCCGTGTCAGCGGGTGTTGACCAGCGTGCAATAAGACTATCGCCCAGGTCACGACGGTATGAAGCGCCTGTTTCTTTGAGCATTGTTGTTAAAACCTCGTTTCTTGTTTGTTATTTGCTCTCAAACATGAGAAACCTGCCTGCGTTGGAATATCCTATACAAGGACAACAAAAAACCGTGGTTGTCTCAAGTGCCCACGGTTCTGAGGAATAGTTGCGGTACTGCTCGTTGTCAACTGGCAAACAAACGATATCGTTCTCCTCTAAAAATGGGCACATTGACCCTGTGGGCCAGAAGTGGGACATCAACAAGAGGTGGTGGTGTGGCATTAGCGGCCATCGTTGAGGAAATGATCCGGTTGGCGAACTCCACCTGGCTGAGGCATAGTACAATAAGCCCGGCCATATGAGCGTTCTTCATATTGGGAGTCCTCCTTTCCGTGTGATCGTGCTATAATATGCATGACCACTATCAACTATACAGGTTTGCTGATGGGTTTGTCAAGGTGCCTTTTGTTCCGTTTAAAAAACCTTTTGTTCTCTTTTAAAGATTACGCGAGGCGATTGACATTGCCTGTACAACCCTCTATACTAAAACTGGCCAAAACAGAACTTAGCTGCTGTGTCATTCTTAAACACAGCATGCTGAGGGGGCTTGTAATCGGTTCTTAACATTGCGGTGTGCGGAGTTTTCATCGCAATCAATTATGCTTGAACACATTTTGAAAGGCAGGATAGCTAAAAAGATGACCTATGTAATTACCCAGCCGTGTATTGGCGTGAAAGACGCCTCCTGCGTAGACGTTTGTCCGGTAGACTGCATTCACCCTTCGCAGAATGAAGAGGGTTTCGAGGAAGCGGAGCAGCTTTATATCAATCCTGATGAGTGTATTGACTGCGGCGCATGCGAGCCTGCCTGCCCGGTGACCGCTATTTTTGAGGAGTCTGCCGTTCCCGATGAATGGAAGAGCTTCATTAAGGTTAATGCGGATTTCTTTAAAGGCTAAGTAGGTCACCTGTACACTGTGTACGCCAGGCCCCGACTGCTGCTATTTTTCGCTTCATACTGTGGAGCGATACCTGGGGTAAGCATACATTCTGTGAGAAAAAATGTATGCTTACTTTCCTATCGTGTAGGATGCCTTTTTTTTATCTTTACACATTGTGATATAATAGATGTGCTACGTTTGAGCTGTATGCACACTCACACTACTTCTTATGGAGCAAACCCCTATGCCAATAACCCGACGCAAACGCGCCAACCCACCCGATCAGCCAGAGAATAATAATAATCTCACTGATCAAGCAGAGAACAGCCCGGAGGGTCTCGCGACAGGGAACTCGGCTGACACTCCTGCAACATCTGAAGAGACGGAGAACATTGCCGACGCTTCTGCTGCTACAGCACCTGAGCGCCAGGAACGTGTCCCCCCACAGCCCGTTACACCACCGTCTCCGTCTATGCAGTCAATGACTCTGCCTTCAGGACAAACGTTTATGCCGCCTCCCGCATTAACCCCGGCTACTAACGGCGATCGTGGAGAGCGAGGGGAACGTGGTGATCGTGTCGACCGACAAGATTATACTCCCATAGAGGGTGGACGCCGTACCGCTCGTGGGGAGCTTTTCCGCCGTCCTCCACAACCACCTCCCTCCGTACAACCAGCACCCGCACCATCCCTGCAGGCACCTTCTCATGAGATCAAGCTGCCGCTAGGAAAAGAGCCGGGGGATACTCTTGGCGATCCTCTGCATCTGGCATATAATCCCGGTTATACTGGTGCAGATGAGGCTCGCAGCGCTCTACTCCAGAAATTAGCCGCTGAAAGCAAAGCTGGAGGTCGTGCACGCTGCTGGAATTGCGGTTCGCTGGCTATTGTTTATGATCGTTGGAATACTCGTAGTAAGGCGTTTGGTGAAGTGGGCGTCGCGTTCTGCGAAATTTGTGGCGTGTGGAGCGTAATGTAATCACTTGAACCTCCTGGTATGGATGAGCCTCGGTGCTTCCCTTAAATGAGATATTGGGGATGCAACCAACATTTACCTCCCAACGTATATATGTGTGAGAAGGACCTCTTCAAATGCGTTGGAGAGGCAGTTTCTCTGTCGATAGATTTTTACTCTGAATGGCTCTCCAGTGAGCTTTCAGTTTTGATAGTTCTTAACCGTGAGGTTCGCTCATGTATAATCCAAGAAGTAATGGTCCCTTCGGCGGGAGTCCATTTGGCGGTCGCAATGCCTTTGGTTCTCGTTATCAGTATCAGACGATGGCTTCCGGCTATAGCGAGGTGCAGGCGAGTGGATTGATTGGGAAGGTCATGGGACTACTGGCTTTCTCTTTTATCTTTGCCTCTCTCGGCGCTTTTGTAGGCATCGCCTTCCTGCACCTTACATTCGGTACCTACCTGTTTGTGGCTATCGCAGGCCTGGTCGTCTTGATTGCACTGAATTTTCTGATTCAGAAGCCTGGTATCAACCTGTTCCTGCTCTACCTGTTTACGTTTCTGGAGGGCCTGTCTCTCTCGCCATTGCTCGGTGCTTATATCCAGACTGATCCTTATATCCTGGGTGAGGCGTTCCTGATCACTGCGCTGACTTCACTTGCTCTGGCGTTGTATTCCTGGACCACCAAACGTGACTTTACACACCTGGGGGATTACCTCTTCTTAGGGGTGATCCTGCTGCTTGTTGCTGGTATTGTAGGCATCTTTTTCCATTCGACGCTCTTCGCACTGATCATATCAGTAGTCGGTATCGCGATCTTCTCTGGCTATGTGCTCTATTATGTACAGCGTGCCAAGTATATGGCGGATACAATGCCCAATGCGATTGGCTTGACGGTCTCCATCTTCATCACAGTCTTGAATCTGTTCCTGTACATCCTGGAACTGCTCTCTATTCTGCAAGGCAACAATCGGCGCAGGTAATGCTCGTATATCCCGTAGAGGCATGCCTTGCGTGGATGCGTGGGGCCCGATCGAGGCCCACGCATCCACGCAAGGCATGCCTCTACGGATGGGGGTTGACCCCACCCGCCTCGTGGCGTAAACTGCGAGGGCATATTTCACTGGGATAGGAGCACAAACCAGGAATAGAACAAAAGGATTTGTTGTTTTCTCCAGTAGTATGTGATCCTGTTACCAGTCTTGCTGAGATACAGAACTATAATTTTGGAAGGTGAAAGAGAGATACCTATGAGCACACATGCAAATTTGTTTCACGTCGGCGATCAGGATTTCGATGCCAAAGTGCTGAAATCCTCGCATCCCGTGATCGTTGATTTTTGGGCTGCCTGGTGTGGCCCCTGTCGCAATATCGCTCCTGTTTTCGAGCGTCTGAGCAATGAATATCAGGGCAAACTGGGCTTTGCTAAAATGGATATCGACGAGCATGGCGAGACACCTAATCGTCTTGGTATTCAAGCTATCCCAACTTTGATGATCTTTAATAATGGTAGAGAGATTGGTCGCCTGGTTGGTCCACTGCCGAGCCGCTTGAAATCTGAGATTGATCGTGTACTTGCTGACAATGGTATAACCGTCGCATAAGGTTGAGCACGAATTGGCCCCAATTTGGGGTCAATTCACAATTTTGCCCTATTTCCCTCTCGACTCTTTCAACTTTTTGTGATATATTCTTCCCATGTTATGTGTTCGCTGATTTTCTGTTGTCTGGACATAAGGGGAACTGTATATGCCAACGTTGGAACGCTCAAATCCTTTACCTTTGTACTATCAATTAAAAGAGGTGCTTAAGCAGCAGATCCATGCCGGTCACCTGGCTCCTCATACCGCTATTCCTTCTGAACCGGAACTGGTGGCTCAGTATCACGTGAGCCGTGCCACCGTACGACAGGCGCTCACCGAACTGGTACATGAGGGTCTGCTCTATCGCCAACATGGTCGCGGCACGTTTGTCTGTGAGCCTCGTGTTCAACAACGCACGCTGACTGAACTCTCAAGTTTGAGTGATGAACTCCGCCGTCGTGGCAAACGGCCAGGCGGTATGTTGTTTGTGAGCGAGCTGGTGCGTGGCTCTCAGACTGTTCGTGAACAACTTCGCCTGACAGATGAAGAACAGGTTGTCCGTCTAGAACGCTTGCGTACCGCTGATGATGCTCCTATCTCTTATGAGGTTGACTACTTGCCCTATCCTCGTGCTTCCAGTGTCTACCAGCGTGCGAAGGAGACGGCTGACGGTTCTCTCTACAATCTCATGGCCACCGAAGGACTCCATCCCTATATCGCTGAGCAGAGTATCAAAGCTGATACGCCATCCGCCCGTGAGGCCGAGCTGTTGCGCGTCTCTCCCACTACTGCCGGTGTACGACTGGCCTGTACAGTGTTCGACGATACCGGTGCACCGATCGAATACACGGAAGCTTTCTATCCGGGTGGTCAGTACGAGTTTCGTGTGACGTTGCGTGTGTCTAAGTAGGGCGCATATACTACCTATAAGTAGTTATTCTCTGTTGCTCGTCTCTCTAGAGTAGAAGAAGAGGGCGGAGCGTGCTATACTACGCAAGGACTAAAACTTGCTAAGTATTCTTAACAAGAAGCGCTTGATACCGCATAGAGGAGAATAGAGCCACCTATGGATGAAATGCAAGACGGAAGAAATACGGATAACAAAAATGCTATTCCGGTTCATTTTGTGGGCCGGAACGAACTGGGGCGTACAGACAGAAGTGATGCCGCTGAACATGACGAGGAGTTTTGGACTGCTAAGGGCATGGCTGCTGTAGAGCAGGAAAACTACGAGGAGGCAATCGAGGCTTTTGAACAGGCTGTACTGGTAGATCCTGATAATGCACGTGCTCATTATAATCTGGCCAGGGCCCGGCAGGCTATCCGGGACTATAATTTCGCCGCTGTTGACTATCTTCGGGCGATTGATCTGATGCCTCAATTGCTAGAGGCACATATCAATCTCGGTCACATTTATGGAGAACTTGGGCTATATAAGGATTCGCTAGAGGCTTTTCAGATGGCACTATCGTTAGCTCCTGCTAATGACGAACTGCATCAAAATGTGGGCGATGCTTATCTTCTCCAGGATATGTACCAGGATGCTATACAGTTTTATCGTCAGGCTCTTATCCTGAATCAGGAAAATGTTATGGCGGCTGGCAATCTACGCCAGACTCGTAGCAAGGTGAATGAACAACTTCGCCATCTTATGCAGTTAGAACAGCATCTGGATGATGATCCATCTGATCCTACACGTTACGCGGAGCTTGCTAGCAGCTATCTTGATATGCGTCGTTATGATTATGCACTCTCTCTCGTTAACCAGATGATCACTTTAGATCCTGATAATCGTGCGGGATATGATATGCTGGCTGAGGTTTACGAGCAGTTAGATGATAGTGATCAGGCGGCAGAAACGTACTCCAGGATAGTCGCTATAGACCCCGATGATGCTGAAGCATGGGAGCATCTTGGTGCCTGGCTTTCCTTACAAGGAAACTATGACGCCTCGATTGAAGCTTATTCCAAAGCAGTTCAACTTGATCCGCAACGCACTCCTGCTAGCTTTGGTTTAGCAGAGGTGTACTTTGATGCTGAACGCTATGAAGAGGCCCTCCCGGTCTATCAAGGGCTGGTGAAGAGAACTGATACCCTTTCTTCTGATGACCTGGCTAACGCTTATGCTGGACTGGCAGATACCTACAATGCGCTTGAACGCTATAATGAGGCTGTCGAGATAGCGGAGGCGTTGTTAGACCACTTTGAGAATGACGCGGAAGGGTATTATCAACTCGCTAATGCCTATGATGGCCTTGCTCGCTATGACGAAGCTATTGAGAATTACCAGATCGCTATCGATCTAGATGCTCTTAATGCTGGCTATCATAACGATCTGGCTGACACTCTACGCGAGGTGAAACGTTACGATGAAGCAATCGAAGCGGCTAAAAGCGCCAGGGCTATAGACCCATCCATGGTTGAGGCTTATGAAACCCTGGCACAGATTTATGAGGAAACTGGACGGCCAGATGACGCCGCCGCAATCATGCAACAGGCCAGAGATGTACAGGCTGCTTTAGACTGACTCCTGGATTTTGTGGTGACTTAACTGCCTGGTGCTTAGAAGAGGCACCAGGCCTGTATTTATTGCGGTGTTCTCTTCCCATGCCTGTTACACATCTTTCTCCTCACTATTGATGGGAGGGATAGTATCAATCCTTACTTCTAACTCCTCCTGTAGACCTTTGCATTGTGATTTCTTCCCCGCAAATTCCTATTCTAGCGTTGATAGAAGTGATGGTTAATGATATACTCTAGTGAACAATGGAGAGATAATCGCTTTGCCTGGTGCATGGGTTCAGTCATACAGGCCAGTAGTGTCTCGAGTGCACTCAACAGGCTCTTGCTAGTTTAAATGGGGATAGCAGTTTAAGTATGGCACCTACTCAAGATTATGACTATCATGTAGCCCTCTCTTTTGCGGGAGAAGATCGTGATAAGGCTGATTCTCTGGCCAGGATATTGCGTGTCCGTGGCGTCAAGGTCTTCTACGACAATTATGAAAAATCTCTTTTATGGGGCAAAAATTTATATGTTCACCTTAGTGATGTTTATCAATATAAAGCCCGCTATTGTGTTATGTTCCTTTCTCTGCATTATGCTACAAAGTTGTGGACGAATCATGAACGTGAAGCTGCCCAATCTCGTGCCTTCCGCGAAAACAAAGAGTATATTCTCCCTGTACGTCTGGATGAAACTGCTATTCCTGGGATGCCTTCAACTGTTGCCTATCTAAGCCTGCCTCCTGAGACGATCGAGACGATTGCAGATGCTATTGTCGAAAAGTTAGTCATGGATGGAATATCCCTGGAGCCTTTGCGTACTACACAATTATATACATCTGCTGAGGTCGTATCCACTACAACTACTCATCTGGAAAGTATTTCTACACCTGCTCAGGATGTTCCTGCAGGAGAAAAGAAAGAGGTATTAGAGTCAGTTCCGGCGATCGAGATTCTTGAGCGTGTAGTTGGAGTACGAAATACTATTTCGGTGAAAGCTATAGATACGCCTGCAAGGTTGAAGGAAGCTGGTGCGTGGACAGACAAAGCTCTGGTGGCTGTCCAGGAAGAAGATTATGAGAAAGCTGCCGAAGCTTTTGAGCAATCCGTGGTAGTAAGCCCCAATAATGCTCGTGGTCGCTATAATCTGGCATTAGCAAGGCAGTATCTGGGAGACTATGAGATGGCTATAGCTGGCTATCGTCGAGCTATTGATCTGGATCCGCAACTTATTGATGCCCATATCAATCTAGGCAATCTTTATGCTGAGCTTGGTATGTTCACAGAATCCTTAGAGACGTTGCAACTGGCGCAAGAGTTAGCACCTGATAACGATGAGATTGCTCTAAGCGTTGCAGATGCTTATCGCGCTCAAAATCTTTATCAGGATGCTATTCAGGCCTATCGTCAGGTACTTATCCTTAATCCAGCGAGCACTGTAGCCGTCGAGAATTTGAAGGATGTTCGTGAGAGGGTCGCTGACCAGCTAAGTCGTGTTATAGAGCAAGAACGAAAAATAGATGCGGACCCTGGGAGTGTCTCTCTTTATGCTGAACTTGCGAGCTTTTATCTGGATATGCGTCGCTACGATGATGCTCTCGCGATGGCTAATCAGGTACTGGCACTCGATCCCGACAATCGTTCCGGCTATGATGTGCTGGCCGCTATCTATGAGCAGATGAATGATCGTGACCAGGCTGCTGAAACATATGCTCGTATTGTCTCCCTTGATCCTGCCGATGCCGAGGCATGGGAGCATCTCGGTACCTGGCAGTCCTTACAAGGGCGCAATGATGAGGCGATTGATGCCTACTCTCGGGCTATTGAACTGGACCCGCAGCGTGTCACCTCTCGCTTCAGCCTGGCGGAGGCCTATCTCGAAGCCGAGCGCTATGAAGATGCTCTTGCTGTCTATCGGGGACTGGTTGAGAGTGGCGAAAGTGGTCTGCTCCAGGGCGATGACCTGGCTGCTGCTTATGCTGGTCTCGCTGATACCTATAATTCTTTGGAACGCTATGATGAGGCCATTCAGACCGCGAAGACCTTGTTGGAGCGTTTTGAGGATGACCCGGAAGGATATTATCAGCTTGCTACAGCTTATGATGCGCAAGACAACTACGAGGATGCCATTACGAACTATCAGAACGCCATCGATAGTGATCCGCTCAATGCTGATTACTACAATGATCTCGCGGATACGTTACGTGAGGTGAAGCGTTACGATGAGGCCCTTGATGTTGCTCAGCAGGCTATCTCCATGGATCCCTCCCTGGTTCTTGCCTACGAGACGCTTGCGCAGATCTATACGGAGACCAATCGCCCGGATGATGCCGCTGAGGCGTTGACTCAGGCGAATGCTCTGCGCTCGATGAACGAAATTTAGAGTGAACGTGCCTCCGGTCCCTGCCCCGAGGCTTCTACGCTGTTGCCGACGTTGGCCGGGTCCCAACCGAAAGCTGTTGGTATCCCGGTCAAGTTCACAGCCACATTTCCTCAGCGCCTCTGGCGCTTCGCAAACCTGTGTGTGGATGGCGGGGTTGGCAGCCCCAGAGCTGCCAACCCCGCCATCCACACACAAAACCAGGGCGAGCCGCCGCAGGCGGCGAGGAGTCCTGAAGGGTTACTACTTATTATCTTGCTTCTTCTCTATCGCGTCGGCAAATTCCTCTAAATCACCGAGCCGCTGCTGAATATGATCGTAGAGTAGATCCCGATTGATCGTGCTGGGATCATGCACCAGTGAGTCGCGCAGGTTTGTCAACACTTCCAGGCGATATGCCAGCGGACGCGGAATGATCTGTTGATTGGCCACGATACTGAGCAATTCATGAAATCCCTCTGGACGACGAAGTCCAAATGAAGCCACGAGTGTGTTACATAGGTGCAGGCACGACTCGATTGCAAGCTGCAAGTATCGCTCCGCCAGCCCATACACCCGGTAATTGGTGATAAACTCTTCGCGTTGCGTCTGTCCCAGATCGCGTAGAATCTGTATCGCTTCTCTCAATTGCTTGAGCTGTCCCTGTACGACTTCCTTGTCTATCGGTAACATCTGCCCATATAAACGCCGACTCAATGCCTGGTTCTGAATCTCATCAAATTTCTTGAAATCCAGGTAGTCCATCACAGCCTTTGTCTCAAATGATATGCGTTGCTTCTCGTCTCGACTGAAAAGGATCTGCCCGTATTTGATGACCTGCAGTTTGAGTAGCAGCGATGCCTGGTTCAGGATGACTACATCAATAGTATCCGATTCCAGTCGCTTTGCCAGTTCGCTGAAAAAGTAGAGCTGGTAATCGAGAAAATGGTCTGCTTTGATCTGATCCATTAGCAAGATGGCAATGTCAACGTCGCTGATATGACCGAATGAGGTACGATTTGAGAGCGAACCTGCGAGGTAAGCGGCATTCACAGGACTTTGAGCGAAGAGCTGATTGAGTCGAGACTGCTTTTCGAATAAGTTCATCAACGATCTCCGAGAAAACCCTGGACCTATCCCAGGCCGTTGGAATGTGCAATGAAGTTTCCCTTCGGAACCAGATGGTTCTTCTAGTAACTATACCACAAAAAATTCATCTCTGCGGCCTTTCCGCTTACTGATTATGTCACGAAAAACCATATTCGGAAAGTGACATATTCCTCCCTGATCTATCGAACTTGCTAGCCTTCTACCCACTCCTCGCCATTGGTGGCGACTTCTTTTTTCCAGATGGGGACCGTACTCTTGAGGGTATCGATAATATAGCGGCATGCATCAAATGCTTTTGCGCGATGTGGACTGGCAACCACAATAATCACGCTCGCCTCGCCAATCTCCAACCGCCCAAACCGATGGGCGACCGCGACACGTTCGACCCCCCAGCGCTGCTGAGCTTCTGTGATAATCGTGTGTATCTGTTGTTGCGCCATCTCTTCATACACATCATACTCAAGATAGTGTACCTGTTTGCCGCGTGCATTATCGCGTACCACGCCCTCGAAGACAACAATGCCTCCCACACTGGGATGGCTCACTGTCGCTACCAACGCATCACGATCTAGCGGCTCACGTGTAAGCTGAATAAATGGTTCCATCAATCCATCACTTCCTGAAATGTTCCGCCCCCCATCGGCGGTATAAACACGATCTCATCATCTTCGTGCAACTCTGTCTCAACGTCCACATAGCGCCGATTCACAGCACTAAGACAACGCTGCATAATTGGTTGCAGATCCGGGTAGCGTGCCAACAATTCCGCGCGCACAGTGGCGACACTGGCTCCCTCAGGCATATTCAGTTCCTCTTCGCCCTGTCCCACGATATCGCGCAATGATGCAAAATAACGAATACGAATTTTCATGGACTGAGTATATCACACTGAATGGCCAAAGTGTCGTAACGTTTCTTCGTAACGATTAGGAGACGTGGATGTGCTACACTACATATATCAGGTCACTGAACTTGCGGAGGCGAATGCCGAGGAGGATGAATGCTTTATGGCAGCCCGTGAAGTGGGTGGCGATTTCTATGATTTTCTTTATTTTGATGACGGACAGCTCGGCCTGGTCATTGGCGATGTGACCGATAAAGGGGTACCCGCTGCCCTTGTTATGGCTACAGTACGTAGCATGATCCGCTCTGCTGCTGTAGGAGAAGTTAAGTATCAGGCAGACGTACCTGTACTTATTCAGGTACAGGCTTCAAAGAATGACCTTGTGGTGCGTATTAATCCCTCTACCTCTAACCTTACATCTGCTACAATATATCAGGGCAGATTTTCCTCTATATTCGCTGACGTAGCGAATCCACTAACAATTATAAGGATTTAAATATTAGCATGGCTACGCATCCTGCATATGATGCCATAGTTATCGGGGCGGGACCAAACGGTCTGGCTGCAGCTATTACATTAGCACAGGCCGGTCGCTCTGTATTGGTTTTCGAGGCGAAGGATACTGTCGGCGGCGGCTCCCGCTCGATGGAACTGACTTTGCCCGGCTTTGTGCACGATATCTGCTCAGCTATTCACCCTCTTGGCCTCAACTCTCCCTTTTTCCGTGCATTGCCTCTGGCACAGTATGGTCTGGAGTGGATTCATCCTCCAACCCAGCTTGCCCATCCTCTTGACGATGGTAGTGCCGGGCTGCTCGAACGTTCTATAGAAGCAACCAGTGCGACGCTTGGCCCTGATGCCGCCGCCTACAATCAGTTTATGACCCCGCTTGTCGCTGACTGGCCCCTGATAGAACATGCCTTCCTGGGACCTTTACGTTTGCCTCCGCTCTTCCACCATCCCTTTGCACTTGGTCGCTTTGGCCTCTCCGCGCTGCGCTCGGCACAGAGTCTGGCCAGGCAACTCTTTAGAGGTGAGCGTGCGCGTGCTATTTTCGCTGGTATGTCTGCACACTCGATGTTGTCTCTCGACCAGTCAACCAGCGCTGCTGCTGCCATGTTACTTGGTGTGATCGGACATGTGATAGGCTGGCCTTTTCCGCGCGGTGGCTCGCAAAAAATTGTAGATGCCCTCGCCGCCCATCTGCATACTCTTGGCGGTGAAATCGTGACCGGAGTAGAAGTCAAATCAATCGATGCATTGCCGCCAGCACGCGCCTTGCTCTTTGATGTCACTCCTCGCCAATTGATTCGCATAGCGGGCGATCACCTGTCAAACGGCTACAAACGCGCTCTCCAGCGTTATCGCTATGGCCCTGGTGTTTTCAAGATTGATTATGCCCTCGATGGTCCCATCCCCTGGAAAGCTGAGGAGTGTCTACGCGCCGCCTCTGTACATCTCGGAGGAACGCTGCCGGAGGTTGCAGCTTCTGAATACCAGGTTACCCATGGACAACATCCCGAGAAACCTTTTGTACTGCTGGCCCAACAGAGCCTCTTTGATGAAACACGCGTTCCAGCGGGAAAACAGACGGTCTGGGCATACTGTCACGTACCTAATGGCTCGACGCTCGATATGACGGGACGAATCGAAGCTCAAATTGAGCGTTTCGCACCCGGCTTTCGCGATTGTATCCTGGCCCGCCATATCACCAATCCTGCCGCCCTGGAGCGCTATAATGCCAACTATATTGGTGGCGATATTAATGGTGGTATACAGGATCTCTGGCAATTTTTCACGCGTCCGACGATCCGTCCTGTGCCATATACGACTTCGGCAAAAAATATCTTCATATGTTCTTCATCAACTCCTCCAGGGGGTGGTGTGCACGGTATGTGCGGCTACTTTGCGGCTCAGGCTGCTCTACGCTCGGTTCTTAGTACGTAATCTACCACTCGGCCAGTTTCCAGATCTCAGGCTGCACGGCTCCGGCCTCGACGCCGATCTCTGCATAGATGCTTACAGCACGCTTTAAGTGGATCATTGAGTCTTCAGCGCGCTTTGCGTCATGCAGCAGATCGGCCATATTACTGTGTAGAGCCGCTTCGCGATGGCGATCCCCTTGCGCTGTACTCAGTGCCAGTGCAGCTTCTGTCAGCTCTAGTGCACGCTCGATAGCTCCATTTGCCTTATAGACCAGCGTCAGGTTGTTGAGCGCGGCTGCTCGAATACTCGGATCGTTCAAGTTATCTGCGAGGGCAAGACTATGTTCCAGGTGATAATGCGCTCGCTCTATATCTCCCTGACTGCTGGCGAGGATGCCCAGCATATTGTGTGCCTGTGCCAGTGCGTGTGTATCATTGGCAACTTCTGCCAGCTCCAGCGCCTGTTGCGCAAGGTCCAATGCTTGTTTGATCTGGCCGCTATGATGAGCTGCCAGACTCCAGTCAGCATAGATCCTTGCTCGTTCATCGGTTGGACCTGCTTCACCGGGTATACGTAATGCGGCTTCAAAATAGTGTTTAGCCTGCTCCCACTCACCGCGACGTTCATGGACATTGCCTATTTTGTGTTCAATTGTAGCCAGCATCTGACCATCACGCAGGATAGCGGCTTTTTCATAAGATTTGAGCGCAGCACTGTATTCGCCCTGTAGTGTATATAGGTCCCCACTCGCTTCGTATAGTCTGGCCGTGTCGGGATATCCCAATGTAAGAGCTGTATGGAAGTGTATCAGAGCTTCTGTGTTCGCGTACAATGTACGTGTGTATTCTCCGGCCTGGACGTGGTGGACCAAACAAAAATAGTGCCAGATGGGACATTGCATACCTCCACTCGCCCAAGATTATATGCTATCCCCGTGCAAAGAGCAACGCTAAGCCCATCCGAGCACAAAATTTATTTTGCCAATCGTTCTGCGAGTTCCGCTAGCGTGCGCACACCCACACCAGTTGCTCCCTTTTCCTGGTGTGCTTTCTTGCTATCCACGTAGCTAGTGCCAGCTATATCCAGGTGCGCCCACTTCGCATCACCCACAAAGTTCTCCAGGATCTTTGCCGCTGTTATCGAAGAGGCGCTACGACCACCTGTCTGTTTGATGTCCGCGATATCGCTCCTGATTAAATCGCTATACTCGTCATCTAATGGCATAGGCCAGTATTTCTCCCCGACAGTCCGACCAGCGGCGATGATCTCGTTGGTCAAGGTCTCGTTGTTGCTGAAAAGCCCGGTCATGACGTCGCCGAGTGCGATGACAATCCCTCCGGTTAGTGTTGCCAGATCGATGATCGGGGACAGGCCCTCTTTCACTGCGTAGGAGAGCGCGTCGGCCAGGATGAGACGACCCTCGGCATCAGTATTGATGATCTCAATCGTCTTACCATTCATGATGCGCAGAATATCGCCAGGATGGTAGGCTGTCCCACTCGGCATGTTTTCGCTGGTTGGTATTAATGCGGTGACATTGATGGCGGGTTTTAGCGCAGCAATTGCTTGCATGGCACCAATCACAGCAGCAGCTCCGCCCATATCTCCTTTCATTTCGTCCATGCCAGCGGCTGGCTTGATCGAGATACCGCCACTGTCAAAGGTAATGCCCTTTCCGACGAAAGCCAGTCCTTTGTTATCACTCTGTGGCATACCACGATAGCGCAGAATAATGAACTTTGGCGGCTCAGCGCTCCCCTGCGCGACGCCAAGCAGCCCGCCCATCTGTAGTTCGGCAATCTTCTCTTTGTCGAAGATGTCGCACTCCAGTCCGAACTGTCCGGCCATCGCGTTGGCGCGGTTTGCCAGTTCAGTGGGAGTCAGTACGCGTGGTGGCTCGTTCACAAGATCGCGTGCGAAGTTCGTCGCCTCCGCCAGAATCTGTCCTCTGTGGATCGCCTGTTCAACGTCTGCACTCTCTAAACCTTCCGTCAGAATACGCAGTTGCGAGACCTCTCTGCCGTTTCCGTTCTGCTCTCCGTGCTGATACTTTTTGAACGTATACAATCCAAGTAAAGCGCCTTCTGCCTGTGCCTGGATGGCCTGGGCGCTGTTGATGGTTGAGTTTTTCCACTGCAGAGCCAGAGTCACATCGTGTGCGCCAGTATTCTGTGCATGTCGCGTGGCGATAGCACTGGCACGTCGTAGAGATTGTGTACTGATTGTCTCCTGTTTCCCCAGGCCAACCACGATGACTCTTTTCACAGCCAGGCGACCGAGGGGATGTATTGTGAACAATTCGCCCGAAGAGCCTTTAAATTCTCCATCCGCACTGCGTTGGCTGATCAAGCCATCTAGCAACTGATCCACAGATGCAGCTAGTGGAGATAATGTAATCGTCGTTTCGCCTGCCTTGCGCGCTGCTGCCACGATCAGTACGTCGCCTGCCACTTCGCGTACTGATTGCGCTATTGCTTGAATATTCATGCTAAACTCCTATTGTTCGGTAATCTATGAACCGGTATTGAAACAATATCTCTACTTTTGTATAGAATATCACGCATCTACTTTTTTGGCAGCAAACGTTCGACAACCTCTAGCAGTTGGCGTGGCTTGAATGGTTTGGTGAGATATTCTGTACAACCAATCTGCTTTGCTGCTTCGCCTTCGTCGTGCAAGGCAAAGGCGGTGACCGCGACGATCGGAACATTTTCCAGCCCTGGTCGTGCACGCATCAATTGTGTGGCTCTGTATCCGTCAAGAACTGGCATGGAGAGGTCCGTCAGGATCAGGTCCACCTGCTCGCGATCCAGGATGTCAAGCGCCTCCAGGCCGTTGGAGGCGCTCAGGCAACGATAACCACTGGTAGATAGAACGCGTTCAATAAGTATGCGATTCGATGTCTCGTTTTCAACGACAAGAATCGTTGCAAGACCAGTTTCACGTCTTGATATGCTCATATGGTGTCTCTCAATTGTTACTTGTACTTAGTGTTTCTCTCGCTAGACGTGGCTGCGCTAGAGCCAGGTGAACGATTATATGCCTGCTTTGACTTCTGCTTCAACGACTTTCGTTTCTACTGGTAACGTGAACGAGAAGGTTGAACCGTGTCCTGGAACACTTTCCACAGCAACTTCGCCTCCTTGCAGTTCAATAAGCTTTCTCGCGATAGTCAGGCCCAGGCCCGTTCCTCCAAAACGGCGCGTTGTGCTCCCATCTGCCTGGCGGAATGCTTCAAAGATATAACCCAGGGCCGCTGGCGATATCCCTATTCCTGTGTCACTGACAGAGATATGTACCATCTCATCATTGTGTACGAGCCTACAGCGAATAGTGACTCCACCTTTCTCGGTGAACTTTAAGGCGTTCGAAACCAGGTTGATGACGACCTGGCGCAGTCGATGACTGTCGGCTCTGGCCGTCGGTAGTCCCTCGTCCATCTCCAGGTTGAGATACAACTTTTTGTTGTTCGCCATTGGCTTGAGTTGATTCACAACTTCCATCAGACATGGA
>WNGD01001158.1_pt1 | contig 31174 bp, 29 predicted proteins | sample 5400671 | NCBI WGS metagenome assembly WNGD01 (sample SAMN13153369, study PRJNA577476) | soil metagenome | isolation source: 40 cm soil or saprolite under grassland replicate 2 | place: USA:California | collected 2016-06-15
CTGGATTGACTGCGTTGGGATGTGGTACTGGTCCTCGATGCCAGAACGCTGCCGTCTCTACCTCGTAGAGATCGCGTACCACCATCCAATCCAACTGTTTGAGGGCCTCGCGCTGCATCGTCGCATGAGTACTGCCTGCCGCTGGATTCTGTCCAAAGAGCAGGTAGCCCTTGACTTTGCCGTCGAGCATGGCGTAGCTGGTGACTAGATGCGAGTGATCGCCAATAATCTTGGGCAGCCAGCGATAACTGACGTTGCCATCCTCCTCATTCGCAGCTTCGCCGTACCATGCATGCAGCAGGCTGCGCATATAAGCAGGAAAATTTGACCACCAGCCGAGCTTCTCGCCTGACGAATCAATATACTCTTGCAGTGTTTGTTGTGATGGCATGTTGGCCGACACATCCGTCTTTTCTCCCCACGTTGTCGCCGTCTTCGACTGTTGGGTATGTGGCTGTGCTGACATCATCGCTGCTGGCTGGGGCATATATCCAGCCAACAGGTCGTACAGCGTGGGTATATCTGTGGCGCCCTGAATACAAGCATGACCGCGCAAGGCCAAAATGCCACCACCCGGACGACCGATGTTGCCCAGTAACAACTGCATGATCGACCCGGCACGGATAATCTGTGCGCCCTTCGATTGTTGGGTCCAGCCTACTGCGTAGCAGAGAGCCGTTGTGCGTTCGCGTCCTGAGTTCTCGACCAGTATTCGTACCACCTGCATCCACTGTTCGTGTGGCACGCCGCATACCTCCTCCACCATCTCAGGAGTATAGCGTGCAAAATGGCGGCGCAGAATCTGCAAGACGCATTGCGGATGTTGCAAGGTATCATCGCGCAAGGGATTGCCGTGCTCATCGTACTGGTAGTCCCAACTACTCTGATCGGCATAGGTCTGTGTCTGAGGGTCGTAGCCGGAGAACAGGCCGTTCAAATCTTCGGTATCGCGGTAATCATCGCGAATCAGCATGGCGGCATTCGTGTAGTGCAGCACGTATTCGTGGAAGTAAGCATTATTCTCCAGCAGGTAGCGAATAACTGCTCCCAGAAACACAATATCGCTGCCAGCACGAGTGGGAATATACAAATTCGCCAATGCTGACGTGCGCGAGAAATGGGGATCGATATGAATGACGGTGGCTCCCTTTTCTTTGGCCTTTAACACATTGGGAAAGGCTACCGGGTGCGCCTCAGCCATATTGCTTCCCATAATCAAAATCGCATCGCTATTGACCAGGTCTTGTGGAAATGAGGTGTCACCGCCACGCCCTAGTGATGTACCCAGACCGGGTACGGTAGAGCTGTGTCATATACGGGCCTGATTCTCAATCGAGACAATGCCTAAGCCGCCGCTGAAGAGCTTCTTGATCACATAATTCTCTTCATTATCCAGCGTTGCACCACCCAGCGAAGCGATACCCAGCGTATGATTGACCTCGCGACCATCATCTAAACGCTCTACAAACGTTTCATCGCGTGTCTTTTTGATACGCTGAGCAATCTGCTCCATCGCCCAATCCAGGGATTTGACTTCCCAGTGATCGCTATAGGGAGCGCGATAGAGTACCTGCGTCAAGCGACTGGAGTTGACTGTGTACTGGAACGTGGCCGAGCCTTTAGGGCAGAGCTTGCCATGATTGATCGGGCTATCGGGATTGCCTTCGATATCAATGACCTTCCCGTCCTTAACATAGACATTCAGGCTACAGCCGACAGCGCAATAAGGGCAGACGCTCTTAAATACCTTGGCATCGCGAATGCGTGGAGCTTTCTCTACGCTCTCGATGCTAAAGGGCTGCGTTTTGATACCAACCTCCAGGGCCTGTGAGATGATCGCCTGCACAGTCTCCGGTAACAAGCTACGCTCTTGCATAACAGTATCCTCAAATCTAGTGAATTGGGCGAAATTCAGGTCTATTTTCCGGCTCCTACTGTCACCTCAACTACGTCACCACGACGATGTGCCAGCGCACGCACAATCAATGGTATGGCGCAACTGATGAGCATGATCACGGCGATGATGTACAATGCGGTTGTATATGGAAGGCCAGCTATCAGTAACGGTCCTACAATACCTCCTGCACTCCATGCCGTCAGCATCGCACCGTAAATGGTGCCTGCATTCTTGGGACCGAAGAAGTCGGCAGCGAAAGCTGGCATCGTGCCAAAGCCACCTCCATAACATAGTCCAACAATGGCGGCGGGGATGATTAGTAGTGCAAAGCTTGTGATCGAGGGCATGAGCGCGAAGACGATCACCTGAATGACAAATATGCTCAGGAAGGCAAAGGGGCGACCGATGAAGTCTGATATCCAGCCCCAGAAGAGGCGTCCCGCACCATTGAAGATCGAGATCGTAATCACCAAGATGGAAGCTACCCCTGCGGTTACACCGGTAAATGCTTGTGCCAATGGTGATGCCACAGAAATCAATGCAGCTCCAGCCGTGACGTTCAAGGCTAGGATGAGCCACAACAGATACCATCTCGGTATACGGAGTGCCTCACCAAGTGTGTAATCATGCGTCACACGGGTTGTTTGTTGTTGCACCGAAGGTGTCCAACCGGGAGGTGCATATCCTTCTGGCGCGGTACGGTAAAGTAATAAAACCACGCCGATCAGGGAACCACTTGATCAGCATTGCAAGTGGCACAATATAGGCCAGACCGAGGCCAATACCGCCGAGAATGCCATACGTCAAATACAGGATAAACAGATTAGGTGCGAGTCCTGCTAGGACGAGACCTAATCCATAACAAACACCGCCCACAGTAGCAACCACTCGCGGCCCAAAACGATTGTTGAAGTAGCCGCCGAAACCTGCTGTAATACCTAGTCCCAGCAGTGCAATGCTAAAAGTAAGGTTAGCAGGCTGTAACTGGGCTGAGGTAAGCTGTTTTGCTGGGATATGATAATACAACGAAGCCACTGGTTTGAGAAACACGCTCCATGCATAAACGGCACCTAAGACCAGCTGCATACAGAAGGCCGCAATAGCAATGATCCAACGGTTGACGGAGGTAGAACTGCTTGCACGGACGCTGCTCATCTTGAGAAACTCCTCTCTGCATAATGTTCAGATGTGAAACAGAACAATACTCAAGGATGCCTACAACGAGGAAACCCTCTTATGAAGGACTACGCCTTAGCGTTACTAATAGTATACAGAAAAGCCCCCACCCAAAGCAAAAATCTATGGTGTAATTGTGCGATATGACCTTCGTACTAATTCAAGAATTTCCATCCCTCAATCCCTTGATTATCTCATATCCTATGCGTTATACTAGTTTCGTATTGTTTAGTTGTTAACTTGCGCCACAAAGACGTGCCAGGATACGCAAAGACACACCTATCCAGAACTGTAAGGGGAAGTTTGTAGATTTATGTCCGTCATGCAAGAAGGGTGTAATTAGGAACGCATGAAAATACCGCAACAGAATGACCATGACCCAAAAAGCCCACAGAAGGCCACCAGTAAACGCTCTCGTTTCGTACGCTACAGTATTTCAGCTGCCGTAATCTTATTTGGCATGGCTCTCTTGGTACTGGTGATAGTCCGTATCGTCAATATCACCATTGGACACGACAATGTGATTGAGAAGCCGATTAGCGATGTGCTGAATATGGCCGATCAACACAAACTGAAATCAGTATCGCTTAGTGGGAACGAGGTTTTTGCTACAGGCATTTCGGGTCAGAAATATCATGCTTACAAGGAAGATGGACAGCCGGTAACAGATATCCTACGTCACGATAATGTCTCCGTCACTATTGATAGTGGACAGAATATCCAATGGACGCAAGGAGCGGTCGACCTGCTGCTGATCGCTGTTATCGTTGGTAGCGTCTACTTCTTCATCCGCCGTGGAGGCATGAGCGGTCAGGCGGCTCCTTTCTCCCGTTCCAAAGCCAAACGTTTTAACGAATCTCGCCCCTCTATTCTCTTCAAAGATGTCGCCGGCGTTGAAGAGGCCAAGATGGAATTGGAAGAGATTGTGGACTTTCTCAAGTATCCAAGTCGTTTCATCGAGATGGGGGCTCGTATTCCCAAAGGAGTGCTGCTTGTTGGGGCACCTGGGACTGGAAAAACGCTTATCTCGCGTGCCGTGGCAGGTGAGGCTGGAGTTTCGTTCTACAGTGTCAGCGGTTCGGAATTTGTTGAAATGTTCGTTGGCGTGGGGGCGGCACGTGTGCGTGATCTCTTCAAAGAAGCCAAAGAACATTCGCCATGCATTGTATTTATCGACGAGATCGATGCTGTCGGTCGTCAGCGCAATGGTTCTGCTACTGGTGGTAATGATGAGCGCGAACAAACTCTCAACCAGTTGCTCGTGGAGATGGACGGCTTTGACAAGTACTCCAACGTCGTCATCATCGCCGCAACCAACCGTCCCGATGTACTCGACTCGGCCTTGCTCCGTCCCGGTCGCTTTGATCGGCAGGTTATGCTCGATAAACCGGATATTCGTGGCCGTCTCGCTATCCTTGAGGTGCATGCGAAGGGTAAGCCCATCCATAGCGATGTAGCTCTTTCTGAACTGGCACGCCAAACTGCCGGTTTCTCCGGTGCCGATCTGGCCAATCTGTTGAATGAAGCGGCTTTACTGGCTGCCCGGCGCAGCAAAACTACCATTCAACAAGCCGAACTCGAAGAATCCATCCTGCGCGTCATGGCGGGGCCAGAACGCAAGAGTCGCGTGATCACCGAAGCCGAAAAAGCCATTATTGCCTACCATGAAGTGGGGCATGCCATTGTTATGCGTTCCATGCCAGGAGCTGATCCGGTACGCAAAGTGCAGGCCATTGCTCGTGGTATGGCTCTCGGTATCACCGTACAGGCTCCTTCCGAAGATCGCTACCTCATGCGTCGCTCGGAACTACTTGCCAAGATGGCCGGAGCGATGGGGGGGCGTGCCGCCGAAGAGATCATCTTTGGCGATATTACCACCGGTGCCAGCCAGGATATCGAGTATGTGACCGGTCTCGCTCGTCGTATGGTCTGTGAGTTTGGGATGAGTCCCCTCGGCAATCTTGCACTCAAAGCAGACGCCGAAGGCCATCCGACTATTAGTGGGGAGACCGCCGCCAAAATTGACAAAGAGGTCTCGCTGTTGATCGAGCAAGCCTACGCTACAGCTCTCAACATCTTACGTGATCGTAAAGATAGACTCGTTGGTATCTCCGAACACCTGATCCAGGTCGAGACTATTGATGGTTCCGAACTTGATGAGATGTTGTTTGCCGCGTAACGCTCATGACTCGTACCTTCATTGCTCTTGAATTGAATGAGTCACTGCAAAGCCATCTGAACGGAATACTCCGTCAGATGGCTCAGCAATTGCCGCGCCTGCGCTGGGCCGATCCCGCAGGCATTCACCTTACCCTTGCTTTCCTCGGTGAACTGAGCGACGAGCAACTAGTTCAAGCCAGCGAGGCTACGGCCCAGGCGGCCCGTACAGTGTCTCCCTTTACCTATAGTCTCTCTCATCTCGGTACTTTTGGCTCTCCACGCCAGCCGCGTGTCATCTGGGTGGGCATCGATGAGCCAACGGGCACGCTTGTGCGGCTCCAGCGTAACCTCAATAAGGAACTGGTGCAACGTGGTTTCGAGGTTGATGCCCGTCCCTTCTCGCCGCACTTTACCCTCGCCCGCATCAAAGCGGCGCTCAATGCTGACGAATATGCACGCCTGCAACGCCTACTGGCTCAGCCTCACCTTATCCCATCCTCTGTTGCTTACGACGTTCATAGTCTCTGTGTCATGAAAAGTGAGCTTGCTCGTGGGGGGGCGAAATATACCTGTTTGCAGAATTATACATTTGTCCAGGGTAGAGATTAGCATCACTGCCGTCGTCTTTTCGCAAACGTTGCCATCAAAACTGCTATCAACCCTGCTATAAACAAAGGAATCCCCGCCTGTGCGCTACCGGTCATAGCCCACAAACCGACACCCACAATCTCCATTACGATGCCGCTCATAAACAAAAGGGTGATGGCTAACGGGGAACTTTCAAACGAGGTGCGAATATCCTGCCGACCATACACGGGGGCCGGACGAGATGTGTTCTGTGGCTCTTGTTCTGCCTCATCCTCAAACGTTGGCTGGCCGGCTGCTACATATTCTTCAGTCGCTTCTCGCAACGCGGCGAAGAGAGCCTCAATCTGGCGGCGCGGCGCACGAATATAGATCTTACGTTGCCCTGCACTTACCATCAGTTCGCGAAAGACTGGCTCAAATGTTTTCTGGCGTAACGACACAGCAGTAAAGCTCGCCAACTCAATGTCTTCGAGAAAGAGGCGTTTACGTGGCATACTTACAGAATAATAGCCCATTACGCGCTGATTGGTCACGATCACATCACAGGGAACGCTACGTGGCCCCTGTCCACTATCCCAGATGGCAGGTACAGCCAGGAGCGGAACTTCATCCGCCTGCATTTGATTGCGGAGTCCTCTGACACGCCGGAAGATGTTTTCTCTGCTACGTGTATTGCTGGATGTTGGCATTCTGCTGTCGACCTTTCTCTTCTTCGGGAAATTATAGCATATAGCCGTCCGTCTGTAACTAATCGGTTCCTTTTTAACACAGCAGTCGTTGAGCTATCCTCAATGACCGTGTTACAATAAAGAAAGAAGGTCAGATAAAACCTACAATCTTGCTCCGTGCAAGCGACTTTGCGAAAGGCTCTTAGAATATGGCTCAGCAGAAAGAAGAGGCAATTCATTCAACTGACGGCACAACAAGTGGAGCCACTCAGGCTCAGGAGGTACCGCACCGACATTTTCTGGAACCCAGACATTATCTCATTAGCAAAAGAGTCACCGATCACCTAGCTAACGAGCGCACGTTTCTGGCATGGATCCGTACTGGTTTAGCCATCATTGCCTTTGGCTTTGTGGTGGAACGTTTCGGTTTGCTACTGCGTGAACTTGGGTTAAAAGTCAATGAACGTCCCATTGTCACGGGCCACTACTCAACCATCATTGGTATTACGCTCACACTCATGGGTGTTGTCGTTCTGATAGTTGCTCTGTACAACTTCTTACAGGCCCGCCGTAGCATCGACGAGGAACGTTTTCATCCCCACGCTGGTTTTGCCATTTTGTTGACAGTCATTACCTGTCTGATAGGTGTTATACTCGCCGTTTACTTATATTTTACCACCTAGCTCATTGCTGGTAATGTTCCACGATCTCTGGGTCGCGTGGCTGGGCTTCATTTGGATTCATGCCAAATTCACGACGAGCGCGACGTTGGCGTAGGAGATCCCAGCACTGATCCAGCTGCACTTCAAGCTGGTGCATGCGTGCATGTTGCTCCTCGTTCAGCGGCCCATCCTCGGCCTGCTTCATAAGCGTATGTTCCTCATTAACGAGCTTCTCTATGTTTTGTAGCAGTTGGCTATCGTCCATATCTGTTCCCCTTATTTCCTTGAAATAGTGTACAGGCTTTTCCCCAGAATGTCTGACAGAGAAAAGCCTGCTCACCTGGCATTACTTTAAGGGCAACGCCAGAGCCTTTTGAGAAGTTTCGGCGTGCTTCTATGCTCCTATTGTTGCTCAACAATGCTCTCTGGTGGGCGGAAATCACCAGGACGATGTGGATAGCGTGCCATACCGGTAGCCGGTCCCAGTTCCCTCGTTGTTTTAGGAAACTGCATGGCTTTGCGTTCAAGGGTCAGTACAAGGATATCGACGGCACTATCCAGATCAAGTATGGCAGTATTCACCACGATATCATACAGGAGGGCATTTTCTGGATTCACATTGTACTGAGACTGGAGGTAGCGGTGGCGGTCGCGGTCTTTGAGCTGTATGCGAGCTTGAGATGCTGCCCTATCTAGTCCTTCGCGCTGCATCACATAGGCGATACGCGACTCCAACGGGGCGACAATACGCGCATGGAAGACATCACGTCGTTGGGCCAGCAAGACCTGTGCTCCCCGGCCAACAATCACGACGTGCCCAGTAGCAATGGCACCATCAATGACGCGTTGCAGAGCATCTTGATACGCCAGAGGGTCCGTAGCCATTGGTACAGGCGAAACGACTGGTACCAGAGGCTGAATCATTTGTAAGCTTGTGATAATGCGTGAGGCCAGACCCTCGGCTCGTTCATCGTGTACCTCTGCCTCTTCAACGCTCACACCCATGCTCTGGGCTACCTGTACCACCACTTCATGATCAATCAATTGCCAGCCAAGACGCTCTGCCAGCCGGGCTGCAATTTCACCACCGCCACTGCCATACTGGCGTGAAATGGTCACCGCACGCATTTGGGCAATTGCATTCTGTTGCTCGTCCATAATCCAGTTCTCCTGCATTTTTGTATTGCCGAATAACCAGGAAGAGAAATTATCTGCCTTGAGTTAGCAAACCTACTGCTATACAGCGATAGTAAAGGCACACAGAAACCTGCTTGATAGTATTTTATCACACAGAACGTGTCTCTCGTTGGCGACCAAAGCGGCGCAGTCGCAATGAGTTACTGACGACAGTGACCGACGAGAGGGCCATTGCCGCTGCCGCGAAAATGGGTGCTTGCTCGTTCAAGAACGGTATGAGCGGTGAGAGAATCGCTATGGGGATCAAGATCACATTGTAGGCAAAGGCCCAGAAGAGGTTCTGCTTGATCGTGCGCAACGTGGCTCGTGAAAGTGCCAATGCGCTGACAATACTCTTCAAGTTGCCTTTGACGAGTGTGATATCCGCAGCCTCCATCGCCACATCCGTGCCCGTTCCCATCGCAATACCTGTATCGGCTTGCACCAATGCAGGTGCATCATTGATGCCGTCACCTGCAAAAGCGACCACTAACCCCTGCTCTTGCAAGTGCTTGACCTGATTTGCCTTGTCTTGAGGCAGAACCTCGGCCAACACATGTTCTGGTGGAATGCCGACCTGGGCGGCAATGGCCTGAGCCGTCCGTTGATTATCGCCGCTAATCATCCATACAGCGAGTCCCTGGGCATGCAGTTGCTGAATTGCTTCCCTTGAGCCAACCTTGACGGTATCGGCTACAGCAACCACTCCTGCCAACTTCTTATCGAGGGCAACCAGCATCGCGGTTTTACCCTGTGCTTCCAATGCAGCGAGCTGATCTTCTACCGCGTCAGTGGTGAGAGCGCGTTCGCGGAGCAAACTGCGTGTTCCTACCAGAACTGCATGTTCCTCGACTCTCGCTTCCACGCCACGTCCGGCAAGGGCCGTAAAGCCTTCGGGATAGGCTGTGAGCGTCAAACCACGTGCCCTGGCTCCTGCCACAAGTGCCGTGGCCAGTGGGTGTTCCGAGCCTTGCTCTGCCTCCGCAACCAGTTGTAACAGCTTATCAGGCTGCTCGCCACGAAGCGTGATAACATCGGTTAGTTCTGGTTTCCCTTTCGTAATCGTGCCTGTCTTATCGAGGAGAACGGCACGCACTGCCTGAACCCTCTCCAGACTTTCGCCTCCCTTGATCAAGATGCCCTGTTCAGCCCCTTTGCCTGTCCCAACCATAATTGCTGTCGGGGTAGCTAGGCCAAGCGCACATGGGCAGGCGACAACTAGGACCGTTACAGCGGCAACAAGAGCGGTGATCCAAACATCACTTGCTCCCATATTTATCCCCACTATCGGGATACCAATTGTGTGTCCTACCACCACCCAGAGAGCGAATGTCAGGGCCGCAACGACCAGTACGATGGGAACAAAGATGCTGGCAATAGTGTCAGCCAGACGTTGAATGGGAGCCTTGGAGCCTTGAGCTTGCTCAACCATGCGGATGATGCTGGCAAGCACTGTGTCGGCTCCTACCTTTGTAGCCCGCATGCGCAACAATCCATGCTGATTAATGGTGGCTCCAATAACCGCATCGCCTTCAGCCTTTTCCACAGGGATGCTTTCACCAGTGATCATTGACTCATCAACCGAGGAGTGACCTGCCATCACCTCTCCATCGATGGGGATTTTCTCACCGGGGCGCACGATCAGCTCATCGCCAACCTGTACCTGTTCAATGGGCAGTTCGATTTCGTTTCCATCACGGACGACAGAGGCGAAGCGTGCCTGTAATCCGCTTAGCTTCTTGATCGCCTCATTCGTCTGTCCCTTCGCACGAGCTTCCAGGTACTTGCCCAGGAAGATCAGCGTTACTATAAGGGCAGTCGTATCATAGAAGGTCATGCTTCCCACAACAGTGGGAAAGAAGGTCGCAACTACACTCAACAAGTATGCTGCCGTCGAGCCAAGTGAGACTAACGTGTCCATATTGGCACTGGCATGGCGCAGCATTTTGAGTGCTCCTCGGTGAAACTCCCACCCAACCACTGCCCAAACAGGCGTTGTGAGAGCCAGTAGTAGGTAGTTTTCGCCAGGGAAGCTGTTCGTGAAGAACATGCTCAAAATGACCACCGGTACCGAAAGAACAATACCTAATATGAGAAGGTTACGCTTGCGCACAAGTTCTGCTGCTCTGCGTCTGCTCTGTTCATCCTGCTGAAGAGTCTCACCTGGGAGATTAGCCGGAGCGCTGCTCTCTCGCTCTGATGACGCCGGTTGTGAGGAAGGTTGTGAAAGTTCAGTGGCTTTGTACCCAACCGTCTCCACCTTCTGTATCATCTGCTCTGGCCCGGTTTGTGCTGGATCATAGGTGACCGTTGCTCGTTCTGTAGCCAGGTTCACTTGCGCATCCATAACCCCTGGAACTTTTTTCAACCCTTTTTCAATACGCATTGCACAAGACGCACAGGTCATCCCTTCTAGCGCAAATGTTGCACGACAAGTTTCGCCTCCCTGTTCCTGGATATCGCTGAGTGTATGTTCATGAGCATGGCTTGCTTCTGTTACCATCGGAAGCTCCTCTCTTCTTCAGAGCTATTGAAAACCCATACCCCTCTGGTAGGGGTATATAAAGAATATACCTCACAATAGCCGTGTTTGTCAAGGGAATATCCAACAAAGGGAAGAACAGGAATTCGCGCCTGTGCCGTGGCACAGGCGCGAATTCCTGTTCTTCCCTTTGTTGTCAAAAATTTTATTGAGATAGCTCCACTGCTAAGGCATCAGGTACAACAACCACATCTTCACCGTAGCGTGTAACCTTACTGGCCTCAAAAGTTGGCTGGCGATGACCTATGCGTTCAAGCAGATTACCTTTCATTTCAAAAGCTCCCACAGAGACAGTACCAGGAGTATGTAAATCAAGTAGTAAGTTATTTATCGTACCAATGACTGTCCCGCTCTGGCTCATAACTTTATAGGAAAGTAAGTCACTGCCATGAGGCAATGCTGCTAGCTGAGCATCATCCTTTTCAGCAATAAGCGCATCTTCATTGGCCGTCGTGACCGCATCCTGCCCAAAGGCATGAATTGTATTCGTCTTCAAAGCTTTATGACCGAAGAGGCCCGTCTTGATCAGAAAGCCTGGTGCTGTATTTGTTTGCGGATCAAAGTAAAAATCGTCGAGTGTACCGACTTTCTTGCCATCGTCCAGCACGACTACTGCGGTACCTTTTAAGTCAGACCATTTGCGTAACGTCCGATAATCCATGTGCTGCTCCTTCCATACTCGGGTATCAAAAAACGGACAAGAGAAACTGACCCGTTTATCTCAATGCTATACTCGATAAACGGGCCAGTTTGGTTAGAAGTTTCCAGACTTACATCTAGAAGTGGGAAGGACGCAGAATCTTGTGGAACAAACCGAAGAGCAGGAATGTCGGCGGCCACTGGCCTACAAAAATGCTCCAATCGCGCTTACCAAACAGGAAAAGCGTGGCCGAAGCGAGAATAGAACCAAGCGCAGCCCAATACCAGACCTCTTCAGGGACCTGGTCAGTTATACGAAAGTATTGTTGCTGTGCACCTTGTGCCGTATCTTTTGCTGTGTCAATTGTTGCCATATCAATGATCCTTTCTATCTGTACTTTTTACCTACAAAAAGCTTGTGTAGTACATACAACACAGGGACGCTGCATCCGCCTGTTATGGGTAGCAATCCGCTTAGCAAACGGTTGCAGAAATACCTATGTATGTGACCTACAAACCTGTACACGCCCTAGCAGTGACCTTAGTAACAATCTGTAACCACTTTTGGAGGTTCGTATTTTTGACTTTTGGCCCATAGGTATCTTACTATTACTATAGACAGATTCCTAACGTTGAAAAGGAAGGTCGGGTACCGCGTAGGGGCGGGAGTGGTGCGGATGAGGAGTGGGGGCCCTTGTGGCCAATACATCTCACTTAAAGGATTGAGTCCCTTTTATGGCAGTGAGAAAATCAGCCATTTGAGCGTGCGCATCTCCTTTGTTTGACCCTCAAACCTGCTTAAGTGAGATGTATTGGCCCTTGTGGCCGCCCGCTTGGGGGGAATGGCTATATCAGGTACTGGGGCTACGACGGGCGGCCACAAGGGCCCACCCCCCACATCCGCACCACTCCCGCCCCTACGCGAGCCCCGCAAATGGCTAAAATCTAAGCTTATTAAAGAACACAAAACACTTTAAAGAGCACAAAACACTATGGCAAACAAAAACACAACCTTGAACAACATCTCAAGAACTTCAAGCACACCCTCTTCCCGTGTATGGAAAATATGGGTGAGAACTGGTCGCCCGGTCACACTGACCGCTACCGTTAGCCCGATCCTGGTTGGGACAGCCGTTGCGGCCTATGAGGGGACATTTCATCTGGGCATCTTTCTTATCACGCTATTCTCATCCCTGTTTCTTCAAATTGGGGCTAACTACTTTAACGAATACTTCGATTATCGTTACGGTCTGGACAGTCTGGAGTCACTAGGTGCCAGCACAGTCATCTTTCGTAACGAAATGACCGAGGCTCAAGTATTGGCAGGTGGCATTGGCAGCTTTGTCATTGCAGCCCTACTGGGTATCCTTCTCATCTATCTTGTCGGGCCTGCCATCCTTTTGTTCGGACTGGCTGGTATGGCCACGGCCTACTTCTATAGTGCCTGGCCCTTCAAGTTTGCCAGTCGAGGCCTTGGCGATATTATGGTCTACCTCGCTATGGGTCTGCTCATGACGTGGGGAGCCTACTACGTTCAGATTCCCCACTGGTCGTGGCGAGCCTTCGCTGCCAGCGTTCCCGTTGGCTTCCTGGTCACGGCCATCCTCAACATGAACAACGTTCGCGACTACCAGGAGGATTTAGCCGTCCATAAACGCACCCTCGCTGTACGCTTCGGCCAACTGTTTGGCCAAAGATACCATGCTGCTCTCCTTCTCGGCAGCTATATAGCGGTGAGTATCTTTGTCCTCGTCGGTCTCCTACCACTATATAGCCTGATTGTCTGGCTGACCTTTCCCCTTGCCTTCAAAAATGTACGAGCCGTGCTGACAGCGACCGAGCGTAAGGTGTTTGTGATTGGGACAAAACGCACAGCCTTGCTGCATTTGCAGTTCGGCGTGGTGCTGGCGTTGGGGATTGTGGTGGCTGCGCTGATGCATGGGAGGATTTAGTTATCAAAAGGCTATATTCACAACCTCCCTACCACCCATGAGGCCCGCAAGGGGCAATCCATTTCAAATACAAGACCATCTTGCTTTGTCATCCTGAGCGCGAGCTTTGGATCTCTGTCCGGCGAGAGATCCAAAGCTCGCGCTCAGGATGACACGCGTGAAGCGGCTTCGTTTGACTCGCAAAACGTCTTCTTTGAAATGGATTGCCCCTTGCGGGCCTTATATTAATCGGCAGGCGTCACCTTCTCAGAGAAATGGCAGGCGGCATAGTGTTCTCTGCCTCCTTTCAGCTCGAATGCAGGCTCCACTTCGCGGCAAATCTGTTGGGCCATCGGACAGCGCGTATGGAAGCGGCATCCCGAAGGAATATTGATGGGGCTGGGCAGGTCTCCAGCGAGAATAATACGTTTGCGCCGTTTCTCAATGCCAGGGTCGGGAATGGGTACCGCCGAGAGCAATGCCTTGGTGTAGGGATGTTTGGGAGACACGTACAGTTCATCACGATCTGACAACTCTACGATTTTGCCAAGGTACATCACGGCGATGCGGTCTGCCACGTGACGTACAACACTGAGATCATGTGAAATGAAGAGATACGTGAGATTGAACTGGGCTTGCAAGCGTTCCATCAAGTTGAGTACCTGCGCGCGGACAGAGACATCCAGTGCAGAAACGGGCTCGTCGCCAATCACAAACTCTGGGTTAATGGAAAGGGCACGGGCTACAGCAATGCGCTGTCGCTGTCCTCCACTGAACTCATGTGGATAGCGATCGATATACTCAGGACGGAGACCAACCACACGCAATAGTTCCACTGTCTTGTCACGAATCTCTTTGCCCGAACCAATGTTGAAGATGTGCATAGGCTCGGCGATCAGCGAGCCAATTGTATAACGCGGATTGAGCGAGGCATAGGGATCTTGAAAGATCATCTGCACGTCTTTGCGCAATTGCCGCAATCCCTCGCCTCGTAACTTTGCCAGATCTCTGTCATGAAAGAGAATTTGCCCGCTAGTTGGCTTATAGAGGCGGATCATGGTACGCCCAATAGTCGTCTTGCCAGAACCACTCTCACCCACGAGACCAAGCGTCTGCCCCCGCTCAATAGTAAAACTAATCCCATCGACGGCACGGACATGGCCAACCACACGTTGCATGATGATGCCCCTCGTCAGAGGAAAGTGCATTTTGAGGTCACGCACCTCGACCAATGTTTTACTCGCTACAAGCGTCTCTGCCATCTCTCTACTTCTCCTCTATTTTCTGCAGTACTTCTTCTGCCGATTTATCCAGCGCGGCTTTTATAGCTTCGGCCTTGGCTCTACGTCGTCCTTCAGCATAGGCCTGCTCTTTCGGATCGGTTATATTCGGCCAGCACGCTTTGAAATGTGTGGAATTACCTGCGATTGGTTCAAGTGGAGGCATGGTGCGGCAAATTGCACGAGCGAATGCGCAACGAGGCATGAAAGGGCATCCCGGTGGTGGTTTCAGTAGATCGGGAGGAGAACCCTCGATGGTTTTCAATTCAGCCTCTCGCCCTCTATCCAAACGTGGCACCGAGGCTAACAGGCCGAGAGTGTAAGGATGACGGGGATTAGCAAATATTTCTTCTGTCGGAGCCGTCTCAACCACTTTGCCAGCATACATCACTACCACACGGTTGGCCATACCTGCGACGACACCAAGATCGTGCGTGATAAGGATCAATGCTGTTCCAAACTCAGCACACACACCGTTGATCAGTTCCAGTATCTGCGCCTGGACAGTCACATCCAGTGCCGTAGTCGGTTCATCGGCTATCAGCAACTTCGGATTACAGGCCAGGGCCATAGCGATCATCACACGTTGGCGCATTCCCCCACTAAACTGGTGCGGATAGGAATTGACACGCTCAGATGCCGCTGGAATACCTACCTGTTCGAGCAAGGCGATCGCTCGTCTGTGTGCTTCATCTCTACTCAAATGCTTCATATGAATGAGCAGCCCCTCAGCGATCTGTTTGCCAACCGTCATTGTCGGATTGAGGCAGGTCATGGGATCCTGAAAGATCATGCCGATCTTACTGCCACGGATTTTCCGCATGGCACTTTCAGGTAAATCAAGCAGGTTCTGATCGTCGAACAATACGCTACCGCCCGCGTACTCTCCTGGCGGCTGTTCAAGCAGGCGCATAATAGAGAGAGCGGTCACGCTTTTCCCACAACCGCTCTCTCCTACTATTCCAACTTTCTCTCCCGGTTTAATCGCAAAACTCACTCCATCTACGGCACGTACTCGGCCTGCCTTCACTTTGAAGTAGGTTTTGAGATCCTGTACCTCTAGCAGATATTCTCCCAATGTCGTTACTCCTTCACACCAATTAACGTTCGGTCATGTGTGGGTCAAGTGCATCACGCAGTCCATCACCGACCAGGTTGAAACTGAGCACCGTAAAGAAAATGAGCAACGCGGGGACAAACACTAGCCATGGTGCGCTATCGAAGTACCCTTGCCCATTGGCCACCATATTGCCCCAGCTGGGATTCGGGTCCTTAATACCAAAGCCAAAGTAACTCATGATCGACTCAAGAATGACGTTGGACCCTACGAGCAAAGTGGCATTCACAATGATCGGGCCAGCTGCATTTGGTAGGATATGCCGGAACATCAAACTCAGATTTCTTGCCCCGATCGTGCGAGCGGCCAGGACATACTCGCGATCCCTGTGTGCCAGAAACTCTCCTCTCACCAGACGTGCTGCATACGTCCAACCAAAGATGGCAATCAAGATGATGACACTCCTGGGTGAACCATCAGTAAAGGTAGCAGAAAGAACGAAGAGAAGCAGGTACAATGGCACGGCTAGGAACACGTCGGTGAAGCGCATCAGCAGGTTATCGAGGACACCGCCGTAAAAGCCCGCAAATGAGCCGATCCCGATACCAAGCAGGATCGCTCCTGCCATTGATGCAAGTGCCACAAGAAGGGAAACTCTACCACCCGCGATGGCACGCGCAAGTTCATCACGTGCCACCCAATCAGTGCCAAAGGGGTGAGCTAGATCAGGAGGAGTGAATCTAGCGGTGATCACATTGTCAGGGATCAGGTCAGGATCAACTCTCCAGAACAGGGGACCGAGGAAACAGAGGAGGAACATCACAATCAAGAATATACCACCAACGATCGCGGCGCGATGCCGAATAAAACGATCGAAGATAATACGTCCCTGACTTCGCCGTTTTTGTACCAGTTCTGGAGTCACGTCCAAAAGGGGTTCAATCTCTTCCTCTGGGATATTGGTAACATTGAGTTGGTGAGGTACGTCCATCGATACTCTCCTTAACAACAGGCAGTAACAAGCCTCTTAGTACCTACGAGTAGCGGATACGTGGATCCATAACAGCATAGAGGATATCTGCAATCAAGTTAAATGCGATGACAAATACCGCTCCTATGACTAACATCGCCATCAATACTGGATAGTCACGATCTTCAAGAGACTCGATAAAGAGTAACCCCATGCCAGGCCATGCAAACACCCCTTCGGTAACCGCTGCTCCACCAGCCACGGCACCAAAGTCTATGGCCACAACAGTAATCAGCGGAATCACTGCGTTACGCAGTGCATGATGGGTGAGCATCCTTAGATAGGAGACACCTTTTGCGCGAGCCGTACGCATATAATCCTGCTTGATCACGTCTAACATACTGGAGCGCATGTAGCGGCTCCAGCCAGCGATAAATGTAATAGAGAGCACCAACATCGGTAGGAGAAGGTGCAAGAAATGATCGAGAAGGGCATTAAAAGGATCAAAGACGTAGCCGGGCGTCGATGTCCCCGAAGTGGGCAGGAGATGCAACTGAACCCCGAAAATATCTTGGGCTAGCAGACCAAAGAGAAAGATGGGCATCGAGAGGCCAAAGTAAGAGATCGTCGTCACAAGATAGTCGGTTAGTGTCGCGTGGCGTACTGCCGAGATCATGCCCAAGGCAATAGCCACGATCAGTGCCAGGACCAGAGAAAAGCCGAACAATTCTAATGTGGCAGGAAAACGCGCTGCGATGATGCCTGATACTGGCTGGTACGTTGAAAAGGATGAGCCAAAGTCTCCCACTAGCATACGGCTCATCCATTTGAAATACTGGAGCCAGGGAGGATCATCCAGGCCAAAATTGGCCCGTAGGGCAGCACGCCCAGCAGCACTCAAGCGAGGATTGAACAACACACCTTCAGGTCCACCTGGCATGAGGTGAATTAAGGCGAACAAAAAAATGGAGAGCAGGATCATCAACGGGATTGCTTGTAACAATCGTCTAATGATGTAACGTCCCATAAGAGCCTCCTATGTGCATAGGGTAAGGAGAAGGAAGGTTGCATATAGTATATCCACAAAATTTCTTGGTGTCAACACGCCCGCAAACACGCCATTTACTCCATCGAGTGCGTTTCATATTTTCTCTAAGCATGATGACCGCCAGGGTCATCACTACTAAGCATGATGACCGCCAGGGTCATCACTACTATATACGAACACAACTGCCTGCGAAGCCGGAGTATAGTAGTGATGACCCTGGCGGTCATCATGCTCTCTTAGCATCGCAGGCTGCTATCATATCTGGAAGAAGCATTGATTGGATATCGCATGCGATATCCAATCAATGCTATACTTATACTAAACAGTACGACGAAAAGTGGTTGAGTGCCAGACCTACACTAGCACTGGCCGCCAGTACACCACCAATTCCACACATTCACCGTTTCCTGAGCCCCCATCGGACCAGGAGAATAGTTATGCCCGGTATTCTTCACGACTGAGGCATCGATCGGTGCATACTCGGTAATGAACGGGAACTGGGTCAGGTAAATCTGGTGGAGCTTATTAAACGCATCCTGCCGTACCGCCGTATCGGTGGTCGAGAGCTCTTGATTAAAGAGAGCATCTGCCTGCTTGTCGCACCAGAAGGCATAGTTCTGTCCTCCAAAGCTATTGGCCGCCGAGGGGATCCCAGAACATTCCAACGTGCTTGAATCATCAGCATCGTAGGAATACGTTTGCTCATACTCGCCAATGTCATAGGTCCCCGGCTTGCCCTGTGGCAAAACCTGACCAAAGAAGGTGCTACCAGGCGTGTTGACAAGCGTGGTCTTGATGCCGATATTGGCCAAATCCTGCTGCACAATAGATTGGTCTGTCTTACGCCAGCCTAATGTGGTGGTTGTATATTTGAAGTCCAGACGCAGCCCATTCTTGGCTCGCACTCCGTCGGAACCCTTCACCCAGCCCGCTTGATCCAGCAATGCATTGGCTCCAGCCGGGTCAAACTTCGGACAGGGAGCATCCGCTTGATAGCCTGGCGTCAACGAGGCGGGATGATCCGTACACAGTGGTTTGGCGAAGCCGTTGCGTGCCACGGCGATTAACTTATTGTGGTCAATGGCCATCGCGATCGCCTTGCGCACGTTGACATCCTTCAGCGCAGGATTGTTCTGGTTCATCCAGAGCGCTTCATAGCCGGCAGATACTTTGTCCGGGAGTACAGTGTAACCGGAAACGGCTTTGTACGTGTCGACCTTACTGATATCGAGGAACCAGTTGGACGTGATCTGGTGAGCCTGCACATCTTTGAGGATCGTATCAGGATCGTTCACGATGCGAAACACAATCTTATCCAGATACGGCAAACCCTCCGAAGCACGATAGTAATTGGGATTGCGCACCACCGTGTACTGCTGCTGAGCCGTGCTCTGGTCTGCCGCGATCATGAACGGGCCATTCGTCACACGTGGCAGCTGGCTGTCAGGTGACTTGAGGATAGCATCGGGCGACATGCTGGCGAAAATGTGCTTGGGTAGGAGGGTACCAGGATTGGCATCCACAAAGTTGGAGACAAAGTTCCCAATGGGCTTATCCAGGTGTATGGTGATCGAGAGTTTATCGGCGGAGACACTCGTCGAGACAATGTCAGCGAAGCCGGTTGTGAACTTCGCACCAAATTTCGGATCGTTATACGTCTTAAAGCTAAAGGCGATGTCATCCGCGTTCAAGGGCTGGCCATCCGACCATTTCAGGTTCGGACGCAGTTTGAACGTCCAGGTCTTCAGGTCCGCGGTGGCTCCGCCATTCGCGACCGTTGGAATTTCCGTCGTCATGCCAGGGTGAACTTGACCATTGTCGTCCCCATAGAAGAACGGAGTATAGATCGCCTGATCAATCACTGTTGAATAGGTGGTATCCGACCCTTGTGGCAGTAAGGAGCCGGGTCCTGCTATGATATCATCGATCCAGGTACCCCCTTTGACCGGCTGACTGCTGGTGGTAGTCGTTGTGGGTGTACCTTGCGGACCGCAGGCACTGAGCGGTAAGAACAGCACCAATAGGAAGCTAAAGCTCATCATCAGTGAACTCAGTTTTGGTCTCTTGACCATTGTGTCCTCCTTAGAAAATAATATACGCTTAGGGAACTGCGTCACCCGCCCGTACCAGAAACCGTTAGGGGTAGCAGTTCCCCTTACTAGAGTTGTCGCTAGCTTCGACCAATGCGGGCTAACGTTATAATATAATACGCAACTCAAAAACGACTTCTCACACGATTTTCAATATTTTTTTCTGCCACGATCTCGGTCTTTTCTTTTCTCTGGCGTATCGCTCGCCCAAACAGCAACAGCGAGGGTGCAAGCTACGAGTTTTCATTCCAAAAACTCCAGTACCAACCGGCTAAACTTCTCCGGTTCAGAGAGAGGTGGTCGGTGTCCACTCTGTGGCATCGTAGTAAATATCGCTTGAGGCAAGGTTTTGCTCAAATCCTCCCCGAAGGAAAGTGGTAGTAATGGGTCACGTGTACCCCAAATAATCAATATGGGCAGAGGAGTGGCAGCTAGTTGGGCCAGTTCGGCACGAAAATCGCTTCTGATCATTTCCTGTGCTGCTTGCCAGTGCAGGCGAGGACGTGGTTTCAGTACATCGCGTAGCAAAGCCAATGGATAACCTCCTCCACCTCGCTGCGCCATCGAACGGAGCGAGCGCAAACCCAGCGCAGGCAATGGTGCTTGTAGAGGTAAGGCGGCTGCATTGACCAGGATCAAGCGCTCACACAATGTGGGGGCGAAGGTAGCGAGGTGAACTGCGATGGCTCCTCCCATCGAATGTCCAACTAAGGATGCTGGCTCTAACTCCAACTCTTGTAACCATGTAGCTAGCAATGGAGCTATCGCACGCAGTCGCCATGGACCTTGCAGTGTACTTCGCCCATGCCCCGGCAGGTCTACCACTATTACCTGCCGTTGCCGAGCCAAATAGGGAATACTGCGTTGCCATACATGCCCAGATACGCCATAGCCGTGTAGCAACACAAGGGGCTTTCCACTGCCATAAATACGATAGTATAGTTGATCGCCAGCCAGAGAGTATGTCAGAGTTTTTCCCTGTAGCTTTTTTTCTTTAAAGGCCATGCTAGGATTGTACCACTGCAACGTAGAGGAAAGCATGACATAGTGGCAGGAATCCAAGACCCATGGTAGGAGCGGCATTATGAAAGTTAACGAAATACTTACGGTCGTGGTAGCGGCGGCATTGATGACGCCGCTACCACCTTTGAGGGATACCTGATTAATTTGTCAAAGAACATTATGACGCCAGTCCGTCTCTCTGGAGCTTGCCTGCTCATTTGCTAACTGGCGTCATAAATGCCGCTCCTACCGTCTTTCCTGGCTCATCTTTGCAAAAAATGGACCGCGCCTCTTTTTCCTGTATATATTGACATATTATGCTATTTAATATATGCTATCATTAGTGTAAATTTAGGATAAAGATAGCTATTCAGGTGTTTATTTCCTCACTGCTTTGCAGCTCACTAGTCTGAGTGGGAGTGAGCGAATGCAGCTCGCCAGTCTTAGTCAGTGTGAGTGCAGTCTGCCATTCTGAGTGAGGGAGTGCAGCCCGCGGGCTGCACTCCCTCACTCCCACTTAGACGAGCGAACTGGCGCAGACAGTGAGGAGTCCTGAATAGTTATAAGTGAGGCAATATGAAATATATACAAGGCTCAGTTGGACAGATACTTTTGCTACTGCTCGCGATGGGGGGTATTGGCATCTCTATCTATCTGACCATAATTCACTACGAACATATTCTCCCTATCTGCTCAAATACTGGCTTGATCAATTGTGCGCATGTACTCTCAAGCGAGTATTCAGTAGTCCCAGGGACATCTATACCTATTACCGTGCCCGGGTTGGGTTGGTGTCTTGTCAGTGCTGGACTGGCCGCACTCGGACTGCGTCTGGCAATCCAACCATACTGGTTACGCCTCGCACAATTGCTCTTGTCACTAGCGGCAGTTGTTGCAGTTCTCTACCTGGTCTATGCAGAGCTGGTACTCTTGCATAGCGTCTGCCTGTGGTGTACCATTTTTCATGTGATCATCGTGATCATGTTTCTGATTACCCTGGTGCGCTTGCCCCAGCCTGCAGGAGAGCTAGAGTTAGAGTCTGAATCTGAGACATCTGAGTCTGAGAACCCACTTACTCCTACTTTACGCGATCAATAGCATGCCTTGGAAAGAGTCGTCATATGGGTCTCGCGGAGGGGCCCTTGTGGGCAATCCATTTCAAATAGGAGACCATCTCGCTTTGTCATCCCTTCGCTTCTCGAGAGGCGCTGGCTCTCAGCGCGAGCGAAGGATCTCTGTCGGGCGAGAGATCCTTCGCTCGCGCTCAGGATGACACTCCTGCGTCGGCTTCATTTGACTCGCAACACGTCTTCTTTGAAATGGATTGGCCCTTGTGGCCGCTTTCAGGGGAAGGGTTTTTGGAACGCCATCGTGAGGCGCGTAGATACCGTCTGAAATGTCAAGTGGTTTGACGGCCAAGTTTGCCCTCAGGGCAAACTTGGCCGTGAGCCTGGATGAGGGGTTCGGCGGCCTGGGCACAGGGGCCCCTGTGCCCAGGCCGCCGAACCCCTCATCCAGGCTCACCACAAGCACAGAGGACCCTAGTCTTGGCAAGCGACTTGCCAAGATGAAGCCAGACTGATGACGCCTTTGGGGGTTCCTCACCCGTTATACTGCTGGTGGCACCTCCTGTGGATAATGCGTGGGAAAGGCTTTGCGTGGATCGTAGGGTTGTTTGGACTTCAAGACCCCATAGATCAGATGTAATAACTTGCGCATCACCGCCACGATGATCACCTTGTTGGGTTTGCCTCGGGCTTTGAGTTCGGCGGCCAAGCGTGCAAAATCAGGATCACAACGCTTGGCGACTAAGGCGGGCATATACAACGCCTTGCGCAGTTGGGCATTGCCTATGCGATCAATACAGGCCTTGCCGCGCACCGAGGTTCCCGACTGGCTCTCTTTGATGGCCAAGCCCGTATAGCCCACCAACTGCGACGCCGAGTGGAAGTTCTCTGGGCTGACGCCCATCGCCATGACTCGCGCTGCTCCTGCAACTCTTTATGAGCCTTCATCTGCTGACGGATGCGCTTGGTGAGTTCGCTGATCTGCGTCGCCAAGCTCTCAATAGGCACCTGGAGCCCTTGCAGGGTTTGCTGATCCCAGCGGCTGTTCTCCAAGCGATTGACCTCTTGCTGTCGCATGGCTTGCAGATCAGCACGGCGATTGACGATGTTGGCGAGCAACTGGACTTCCGCAGGAGCTGGTTTCCAGAGTGGTGGTTCTTTCTTCTCACAGTAAAGGGCCAAGACTTTGGCATCTTGCTGGTCGTTCTTGGTGCGAATGCCCTCACTCTTGCGAAAGGCAGCGACTTTGGCTGGATTGACGATGCTCACCTGATAGCCATGCTCATAGAGATAGAGAGCCAGTTCATCTCCATAGGTTCCCGTGGCTTCGAGGCAGGCATGAAAGGTCCTCACGCCATGGCTCTTCACCCACTGGTCCAGCTGCTCAAAGCCCTCGGCGGTATTGGCAAACCCTTTCCTTGGGTAGCCCAGCGGCAGTCTCAGATGGGCTTCAAAGCTCAATTTGGCCAGATCAAGGCCCAAAGGCACGATACTCTCACTCATTGCTCAGACCTCCTTGTTCTGAGATGTGATACACTTTCTCCACAGAGACGTGGAGTGCTGCTCGCTCGATCATCCTTGTTATGCAAGCTCACTCCTCACGGAACGCTTCAGATACCGTTCGATCTTCGATGCGTGCAGTTGAGCACAGGGATCTTATCTACGTGACAAGCTCGTGGCTTTGGGGCGGGATCAGATTCACCCGCGCTGTCCTCCGCGTCTCGCTTTTCGTATTGTATCTGATCTTCTCTCTCTAAGATACAAGGGGCGGGAGTGGCGTGGATGAGGAGTGGGGGCCCTTGTGGCCGCCCGCCGGTGGGGGAGACGTGTACATCAAGGGGACACGGGCACCCACAAGGGGCCCCTGCCCCTACGCGAAACCATCCTAGTTCCTGGCTCATCTGTGCCAACTCATCACTCCACACCCAACCGCCCCTGCCCCTACGCGAAACCCGACCGCGTGCGTTTTGTCAGCCAAATACCTACCCTTGAGAGCCTCATTCCCATTGAAACGTTCTTATAGCCACAATCAGTACCACTACAGCCCACATCACCAGTACCAGCAACGCGAAGCCGGGAAAAGCAGTTCCATCATTCATAGTGGCCTGCAAAGCTTGTGTCAAAGCGGTGGCAGGGAGAAACTGAGCAATAGTGGCCAGAGGAGCTGGTAGATGGTTTAATGGTAGAATACCCCCACCAAGCAGGATGAATACTAGAAAGAGCGCATTAGCCCCCGCCAGCGTCAACTCGGCACGCAAGGCACCGGCCATGGCCAGCCCCAGAGCGGCAAACGTCACCGTGCCTATCACTATGGCTAAGAGCCCCAGGAGTGGGGACCCCATCGGTCGCCATCCGTAGAAGAGTACGGCCACGCCTACCAGTAAGAGGACTTGCACGACCTCTAAAATTAAAATAGAGAGAACCTTTGCCAGAATAAGTCCACTACGAGGTAATGGTGAACTGCCCAGGCGTTTCAATACACCATAGTAACGCTCGTAGGCCGTAGCGATGCCTAGATTGACCATACCTGCAGCCATTATTGCCAGAGCAAGGATGCCTGGTAGGAGAAAATTGACTGCCTGCCCATTAACGGCTGGCACAATGTTCAACGATGCAAAAAAGATAAGCAGGAGCACTGGTACAATTAGTGTCACCAGGATATTTTCGCCACGCCTTAGAGTCAGCAGTAATTCAAATTGTGTTTGGGTCAAGACCTGACGAGCAAGAGAACTGGCTTTGCTGCTCGAGCTGTTGGGTGTAATCGTCTGTGTTGTCATGCTATTCTCGTATCTCGCTTCCTGTCAGGCGCAGGAATAGGTCTTCTAACGAACCGTGTCCTACACGCAGTTCCGAGAGGGTAATATGATTGTCACGCAACCATGTGGTTAGCTCTGCTAATAAGGCTGGTACCGTCTTCGTTTCCATCACATAGCTGCCAGGACGTATCTCCTCAGCCTTTTGTGCCGATGGCAATGCGGCCAACTGTGTACAGTCTAAACCAGGAGGAGCCACGAAGCGGACAATGGTCGCATTTTGTATTCCAGTTAATTGAGTAGGCGTATCCAACGCGATTAACTGCCCATGATCGATGATCGCCACGCGATCGGCCAGTCGCTCCGCTTCATCCATCAGGTGCGTGGTTAAGAGGACGGTTGTACCTTGCTGCTGAACAGCGCGGATAATCTCCCACGTAGCCAGGCGTGCCTGTGGGTCCATACCTGCCGTTGGCTCATCCAGAAAGAGTAACGAAGGATTGCCTAGCAGAGCAACTGCTAAGGCCAGACGTCGTTTTTGCCCACCAGAGAGCCGACGACAGCGCGTCTTGGCAGCACTCGTAAGCCCTACCTGCTCAAGTAGTTCGTCGATATCCTGTGGCTGCTGATAGTAGCCAGCAAAGAGGCGTAGCACCTCATGGGTAGTCAAACCAGGATAGAGACCATCTTGTTGCAGCATCACACCGATCTGCGGTTTCAAGGCCTGAGCTTGACGTATGGGATCAAGCCCTAATACTCGTATTACTCCCTCATCGGGTATACGATAGCCTTCCAATGTCTCAACGGTTGTGGTTTTACCAGCGCCATTGGGTCCTAGTAAGGCAAAGACCTCGCCTGTATAGACGGTCAAATGTAAGTGATTCACGACCCGGCGTGAACCATAGCTTTTACTGAAATTCTCAACAACGATGGCTGCTTCTCTCTGCCCAGCAGCGTTCTCTGTTTGTGCTGGCGAGAGATGAGCCTTCTGACTCGTTGTCTGCATATTCGCAGACATACAATTTGCTCCTTAATTAAGAATGGGATGGGCATATCATAGCCTACCTACTAACTGTAGCGTAGTTTTGCTCTGTTGGCAAGCTTATCAAACATTAACCGTTTTCTAATCATATTCTGAGTCTTCTATAGAACTTGGTGTTGTGGTGATACGTGATATGGCTAGAAGATGGAACCTGTACTCCATAGGATGCAGTTCCATCGTAAGGAAGATTACGATAGATAGTGAAAGGCGAAAACATATGGTTGGTTTACTTTGGGCAATTGTTGCCATTCTCGTTATTCTCTGGTTGGTTGGGCTTCTCGTGCATATCGGTGGTGGTTTAATCCACTTGCTGTTAGTCCTGGCAGTGATTGTGCTACTCTATAACCTCTTTGTTGGGTCTCGCGCACGACGCCTATAGGTAGCTTATTCTGTGCAGAAGATGAGGGGAGGTAGGCAGCATGCATGCTGCCTACCTCCCCTCATCTTCTGCACGTTTGTTTTCTTTTATGTCAGTTACCCCATGCCTCTCCGGCAGGGGCTTGTGTCTGAACTCCACCGCAACTCAGCATACCTTTGCAGGCGTGCTGCTTTGGCTTCCTCGCTCGACACATCAGGGCTGACTGACAAACAGCCCGTACTCATCCAGTCTTGCCGAATGAGCAACGTTCGCAAGGTCACATTCCTTGCACCGACTAAATCCGCATGGAGCGTGTAATGACAGGTCTGACAGAGAAACACAAGACCCTTGCCAGGGCGATTGTCCTCGCTGGTATACCCACACATGGGACACGCTTGCGAGGTATAGTGAGCGTCCACTTTGATCGCCATACTCTCCTGCAACGTGGCTTTGTAGGCGATCATCCTCTGCAGTTCAGCAAAGGCCCACTTCGAGTGTCGAGCGTTGGCCTGACGCTGTTTCTTGGTCGCTTTCTTGCCCTTCTTGCGTTTCGTGCGTTCACGAATGTCTGTCAGGTTCTCAAGTCCGATGAGGGCGTGAGGGTATTGTTCCACAATGCGCTTACTCACGACATGATTGGCGTCTTGCTTCAACCGTCTCTCTCGTCGGCTCATCGCTCTCAAGCGACGGGTGGCGCAACGAGTGCCTTTTTTCTGAAGACGCTTTCTCAGACGTGCGTAGTGATTGGACTTGGAAACTACGGATTTGCCAGAATGGAAGGTGGGCTCTCCTTTCATGGTGCTCGCTACCGCCAGATAACGCATGCCCACATCCACACCGACGACGGCGGTATGGGTTTGGGGCGTGGGGTCGGCACGCTCCACCTCAAGGGACACCAACAGGTAGAACTGCTGACGGGGTTTGTCATACCACAACTTGGCAGCGCAGAGCGAGGCACCCTGTTGGATCAAGTCCACATGCTTGCTATAGCCCGTGTAGCGGACAACCACACGCCCATCCAGAGCCAGCACACTCACCCGTTGCTCCGTTTTGAAACTGTAGTCACGCTGGTAGTTGTAGGTCAGCGTGGCAGAGACGTACTTGGGAGCCTGATCAAGCCCCTTGTAGCGTTTCTTGGTCAGGCCTGCTTGACGTGCAGCAGCATTCTGCCTGACCTTTGTCCAGAGGGTTTTGTAGGTGGCGCCTACCTGACGAGGGACATTACAGGCCATTTGGGCAGGCAAGCCGTACTTCAGACGGATCTCCTCGTAGCAATCCCGTTGCAAGGCTCGCTGGTTACTCATCTTGCCATGTGAAAAACTGTACTGACTCACAAAGTTCAAAGCATCGCGATACGCCAGTTGCGTTTTGCGCAATGCCGCGAACTGCGAGGCATTGGTATGTAGTTTCAGCTTAGCAGTCAGGATCTGTTTCATAAGAGGAGGATAGCAGATGTTCACACGGATGTCAAATAAAAACATGTGTGAAGTTTGCGCCCATTCCTCCCCACGGCTCGAAGCCGGGGGACTCCTGGGCGCGAGGTTGACGTTTCATAATCTCAAGTGCTACACTTTAAGGGAAGATTCATGTATAAAGACAATCACAAGAGAATATCGTACTCATTGGATCTAGGTGTTTGGCCCAGCGTACGCGCCAACGTGCGCTGGGCGTTTTTCTAAGGAGGATGCCCTCATTATGTCTTCGGCGTATACCTCTGGTACGTTTGATCACAAATTTGCCAGAGAAGGACTGACTTTCGATGACGTACTCATAGTGCCTGCCGCTTCATCCGTGCTCCCCCGTGACATTTCTACCCAAACCCGTTTGACTCGTAAGATTACCATCAATATTCCCATTATTAGTGCTGCTATGGATACTGTCAGTGAAGGCAAACTGGCTATTGCCCTTGCTCGTGAAGGGGGGCTTGGTGTCATTCACCGCAATCTCTCCATCGCTGACCAGGCTCAAGAGGTGGATAAGGTCAAGCGTTCAGAATCGGGCATGATTACCGATCCCATAACACTAGAGCCGACTGCCTCTCTACGCGAAGCTCTCGCTTCGATGAAACACTTCCACATCTCCGGTATACCCATTACCGAGCGAGGCAAGCTCGTCGGTATCCTGACCAACCGCGATATCCGCTTCGAGACCAACCTTGATCGTCCCGTGGCGGAGTTGATGACCCGCGACCATCTTATCACCGTACCCGTGGGCACGACCCTGGAACAGGCACGGGATAGCCTGCATCGTTTCAAGATTGAAAAACTGCCTGTCGTTGATGAACATCGCATGCTCAAAGGCCTCATCACCATCAAAGATATCCAGAAGAAAATCCTCTACCCCCATGCTGCCAAGGACGAGTATGGCCGCCTGCGCGTCGGAGCTGCCGTAGGGGTAGGGCCGGACACCGATGCCCGCTGCGCTGCCCTCATCGAAGAAGGGGTTGATGTGCTGGCGATCGATACTTCCCATGCCCACTCGCGTATGGTCATCGAGATGGTAGCACATGTAAAAGCGCGTTTTGGCAGGCAAGTGCAATTGATTGCTGGTAACGTAGTGACAGCTGAGGCAACTGAGGCGCTTATTCAGGCTGGCGCCGATGCCATCAAGGTGGGAATTGGCGCCGGGTGTTTCGCAGCAGGAACTCGTGTCCTGATGGCCAATTCCACTTATAAGAACATCGAGGACATCCAGCCGGGCGACCGGGTTATCAATATGAACGGTGAGCCGATCACTGTCGTCAATGCTTGGTGTACCGGCATTCGCGAGGTTATGACGCTACGACACACTGCTTCTCACCGTCACACACAGGTTACTCCGGATCACCGCTATCTTGTCGGCGATCTCACCACAGTCAGTGCCGCTACGGTGGCTTCAAGAGGATACGTGAGCGTTCTGGAGAATTCAACGCGCTTGGGTGTCTCTAAGATTCGATGGAAAGAGATCGGTGAAAGCGAGCGCGATACTATGCTTCTCCCAAGGCATATCGCATTTGAGCTTCCACAAGACTTTGAGATCGACCTGCGCGAGTTCGCCATCCGGCAGAAGAAACAACTGGCACGCTACCAGACAACTATTGCAGATTCCTATGAGCTTGGGTATGTCTTCGGGGCGTTTCTCGGCGATGGTCATGCATTCATCGCTCCTTCGCGAAACTCTATACAGGGGCGAGTTTCATGGTATTTCGCGTATCATGAACAAGAGGTTGCCGCGAAACTTGCCCGCTGCCTGAAAGAGGTGACAGGTATAGATGTGGTGCCAACACCGCAAAAGAGCAAAACCGAGGTTCACTTGTACTCACTCCAGTGGGCAAGATTGTTTGCTCAGTTCGGCAAACGCCACGAAAAGCATCTACCAGAAAGATACCTGAGTGCTAATCGCAGCTATCTCCGCGGCCTCTTCGATGGTCTCATAGATAGCGATGGCTGTGTAACTTCGGACGGTCGCTTCAATTTCCGCAACACCTCGCAGCCGCTTGTTGAGCTATTCAATGTGCTCTGCTACCTCTTGGAAGGGAGTTTTCCTAACTGTGAAACGAGGAAAGCGAGTGCTGGAGGTCTAAAGGACACATCTTCCGATCGGTGTCGTATAAGCTACAGTTCTCGTCTCAATGTCTCACATGAGCAGCGTTTACTTTCAAAGTATCAGGTTGTGAAGCGGCTTGGCACAGAGCGTCCTGGCATCGCAGTACCGGTGTATGACATTGAGGTTGATTGTCCGACCCACAGCTTCATCGCCGATAATGCTATTGTTCACAACTCGATCTGTACCACCCGCGTCATCGCCGGTATCGGCATGCCCCAGATCACGGCCATCTACGACTGCGCTCGTGCCGCCCGTCCCCATAACATCCCCGTCATCGCCGATGGTGGTATCCAGTATTCTGGTGACATCGCCAAAGCCATCGCCGCTGGTACCGACACCGTCATGCTCGGAAGTCTCCTCGCTGGTGTCGATGAAAGTCCTGGCGAGCTGATCATCTCTCATGGTGAGCGTTTTAAAGATTATCGAGGGATGGGATCAGTCTCAGCAATGAGGCAGCGTAGCTACAGTAAAGATCGCTACTTTCAAAGTGATGTCAACAACGAAGGCATGCTGATTGCCGAAGGAATCGAGGCTCGTGTACCTTACAAGGGCATGTTGGGGCCAGTAGTGTATCAGCTTGTAGGCGGGTTACGTCAAGCAATGGGCTATGCTGGTGCTGCTACAATTGAGGATATGCAAGATAATACCCAATTTGTCCGCATTACCAGTGCAGGCTTGCGTGAAAGCCATCCACATGATGTCATGATCACTCGCGAGGCACCTAACTATGGGGGTAAGAGCGTGTAGCAGCCTTCCGGAACATCTATTAGAGTTGCAGGGTACAATACATTGTACTCTGCAAGCCTTCTTTTGGCTACTTATACGGCATATTTCTTTTGCTTGACGTTTTCTATAGAGAGAGATGTAAGAAGAGAGGCTTCATGTATTCCCTCTCAGAGGCACATCCCATAAGCGGAAAAATTGCTAGCCTAAATGTCCCAATGAATTGCTTTGTCCGGTATACATACGTTAGAATGACGGTGGCTTATGGTGCCTTTCCCAACATGTATACAGCGCAGCCCGTAAGTGCGGAGGAAAGAATGGTTGACCTGAAACAAACATTGAGTCGCTTTTTATCGATTCCTGGAGTGCGGCAAGCTATCCTTGTAGGACGTGATGGCCTGATGATTGAAGGACTAACCCGTGATGGTAAGGACGATATGGAGGCTGTTGGAGCTATCATGACTACTGGCATAGGTACGGCTGAAGCTCTGGGGCAAGAGATTGCACGTGGTGGTGTCGTAAGTGTCATTATGGAATACGAAAATGCCCTGGTCAGCGTCGAGCCTCTGGGCGACTTTGCCCTTATGGTCACTCTTTCCGACAACGCCTCTAATATTGCCCGTGTGCGTCATCTCCTCAAAACTAGTCGTAATGAAATTCTTGAAGCTCTTGATATAGCATAACTGTATTCCTTTCTAAAAGGTGTACGGAGGGCGGCCTGTACATGGAACAACTAACGAATCTGGTCATCTCGGACCGG
>WNGD01001972.1_pt1 | contig 31158 bp, 26 predicted proteins | sample 5400671 | NCBI WGS metagenome assembly WNGD01 (sample SAMN13153369, study PRJNA577476) | soil metagenome | isolation source: 40 cm soil or saprolite under grassland replicate 2 | place: USA:California | collected 2016-06-15
TGTCACCGTAGCCAACAAACTACCGTTAGTGCCGACAGGTGTACTGCAACGGGTTCCAGAATCAGGGGCCGGTGGGCAGTGACTGTCCGGCGGTGTCGGTGCCACAGCTCCGCCCAGTCTGGAGGCCAGGGCCTCCCGGGGCGGCTTGTCAATGGTATGTGAGTTATGTCGTGACCGAAGCTGTCGAATGAGTTTGACGCTTTCCAGCCAGCCGACAGAGATATCGTCGAAACCTGTGGATGAGCCCCTGGCATGAGAACGCGGCGTACCTTCCACCCTGACCTGTCGGAAGGACGCCGGCGCGGTGAACGCCGGCGAGGAAGGAACGCCGCGATGTTGAGTGTAGTCACAGACGACGCTGCCCGGAGCGAGCTGGCGATGAGCCTGGACGAGCTGGCCCGCGAGGGCGCCCGGCGGATGCTGGCCGCGGCGCTGGAGGCCGAGGTCGACGCCTACATTGCCGGCTTCGCTGCGCTGGCCGACGAGCGTGGCCATCGGCTGGTGGTCCGCAACGGTCACGCCCCAGCGCGGCAGCTGGCGACGGGGCGGGGCAGGTCGAGGTCGTCCGACCCCGCGTGGACGACCGGCGGGTGGACCCAGCGACCGGCCAGCGGGCCCAGTTCCACAGCCAGATCCTGCCCAGGTGGGCCAGGCGCTCCCCGAAGGTCGCCGCGGTGCTGCCGCTGCTGTACCTGCACGGACTGTCCAGCTCCGACTTCGTGCCGGCGTTGGAGGAGCTGTTCGGCTCGGCGGCGGGCCTGTCGGCCTCGGTGATCACCCGGCTGTGCGAGCAGTGGCAGGCCGAACGCAAGGCCTTCGCCCAGCGCGACCTTCAAGGGGTGGACTACGTGGACTGCTGGGCTGATGCAGTCCACTTCAGCATCCGCCTGGGCGAGCAGGGTCGGCTGTGCTGCCTGGTCATCGTCGGCGTGCGCGCGGACGGTCGCAAGGAGCTGGTCGCCGTCGCCGACGGGACCAGGGAGTCGACCGACGACTGGGCCGAGCTGCTGCGGGACCTGCGCCGCCGTGGGATGGGGGCGCCGGTGGTGATGGTCGGCGACGGGGCGTTGGGGCTGTGGCGGGCGCTGCGGGAGGTCTTCCCCGCCACCCGCGAGCAGAAATGCTGGGTCCATAAGGTCCGAAATGTTCTGGGTGCGCTGCCCAAGAGTGTCCATGCCGGCGCCCGCCGGGCGCTCAACGAGATCATCATGGCGGAGGACCGCAGCCACGCCGAGCGGGCCATCGACGCCTTCGCGGCCGATTATGGCGTCAAGTGGCCCAAGGCCGTCGCCAAGGTCACCGACGACCGCGATGCCTTGCTGACCTACTTGGACTATCCCGCCGAGCACTGGCTGCACCTGCGGACCACGGATGAAAGTTGCAAGGGCCGCGTGGCATTGTCGGCACGTTGTGTCGCGGTTAGGCTCGGTGCTGGGCGTGGTCGACCCCGGAGCGAAGAGCAGGGCCGTGGGGCTGGGAGTCCTGCCGCGCAGCTTGGTCCCGTCGTGGGCCGGAACGTCGCGCCCCAGTGGCGGCGGCCACGCCCTTGCGTGTCGGTTCGCGTGGTGGCGGCTTGGGCTTGAAGCCGACGACGAGCTGGCGGTAGGCGACCTCGGCCTGCTCGGCCAGGGCACGTTCGCGCCGGCGGACCTCCTTCAGTGAATAGGCGGCCGCGGTGCCCTTACGCCCGCGCCGCGGTGGCAGGCCGGCGCGCAGCTCCAGCGCCCGCAGCTTCTTGTCGGTCAGCGACGGTCGGGCGAAGGCGTAGTCCTCGCCCTTGACGGCCAGGTGCCAGCACAGCGTGACCAGCTTGCGGGCGGTGGCCACCACCGCGACCTGCATGCCACGCCGCGCCCGCACACGCTCATAGAAGGCCCGCAGCGGGCCAGGGGTCTTGGCGGCCGCCCAGGCCGCCTCGACCAGCATCCCGCGGGCGTGCGCGCGGCCCTGCTTGGTGATCCGGCCGTGCTGGGCGGGCTGGCCGCCGGACTGGCGCACGCGCGGGTTGAGACCCAGATAGCTGACCAGCCGCTGCGGCGAGCTGAACCGACCGAAGTCACCGACCGCGGCCACGATCGCCAACGCCACGGTGGCGTCCACCCCTGGGATCGTCATGAGCCGGCGCACCTCGGGATGCTCGAGCGCGACCCTGCCGAGCTCGGCGTCGACGATGCGCAGCTCAGCCGCGTGGAAGTCGAGCTGGCGCAGCAACGCCTGGACGGCCTGCTGCTCATCTTGGGGCAGGTCCTGGGTGGCCAGCCACGTCCGGCCTTTGCGGCCGAACAGATCGGCGGCCGGGCAGCGGGGCACCAGGTTGCGGTGCAGGATCGACTGGACCTGGTTCTTCAGCCGGGTGCGCTGGCGAACGATGTGGGCGCGGCGCGCGACCTGGCGGCGCAGCGCGAAGGTGGCGTCGTCGGGTAGCCACACCGTCGGCAGGTAGTTGGCTTGAAGCAGCCCGGCGAGCACGGCCGCGTCGACCTTGTCGGTCTTGACCTTCGCCTCGGCGATCGCGCGGGTCTTCTGGGGGTTGGAGATCACCACCCGACCCACATGGCGTTCCAGCAGCCGCGCGATCGCGTAGCTGTTGCCGGTCGCCTCGATCGCGACCTCATCGCTGATGCACAGGCTGGCGGCGAACTCCCGCAGCGCCTCTGGTGTCGTCTGGATCCGCCCGGCCTGCCGCACCACACCCGCCTCCCAGATCGCGACCTGAGCGAACTCGCGGTGCACGTCCAGGCCAATGCAGCGTCGCATCCTGTCCTCCCTTCGGCTGGATGCCGTCACTTCGGGGAGCACAGGCGGGCAAACGACACCTACGGATCCGCGCTCACGGCGCATCCGGGCTGGTCGCAGGGGCGGCCATGTACTAACTCGGGCTCGCAGCCCATCGAACGATCAGCGGCCTGCCCGACCTGCGTTTGCTCCCGGATGCCCCTGTCCCGGACGGTCGCACCGTACTCCTCGGCTCGCCGGCACCACCAGCAGCCGATCCGTGGGCCCAGGCGCATCCACGCTCTTTCATACCAGTTACCAATCCCATCGAGAGCTCGTTCTCCCCGGTCAGGGCCAGGACCAGGGTCACCAAGGGGCCGGGCACCAAGGACACCGGGCTGGCGATGGTGTTCAAGCTGCTGCAGGCCGCCCAGGGCCGCTGGCGCGCGGTCAACGGCCCGCACCTGGTCGCCCTGGTCCGAGCCGGCGCCCGCTTCGAGGCCGGCAAGCTGATCGAACGACCCGACCAGACACCAGACAAGGAGGCCGGCGAGGACGTCACCAAGGTCGCCGCGTGATCATGCCCTCACCGGCGATCCACAGAATTTGACGATTCCTCCCGATGCTGGGTTGGTGTGCCTTACCCCCGAGAGCCTCCAGTCCGACTGGGTTGCATTCGAAGCTGGCGCCCTCGCCACCGCAGTGGCACTCCATAGGCGTGAGGCGCGGATCTTCACCTACCTGCTTGACCTCAGCCCCGCGTCGCTTCCTGGTCCCCTTGCAGCCTACCAGTCGACGGTGGCAACGATGGAGGACACGCTTCGCCTCGTGAACAGCCTCCTGAGCTACCTCGAGATCAAACCGAAAACTCCCACAAGTTTCGCTGATCAATGGGACGATCTGCAGAGGAGGTTGGCCGCGATCGGCTCCCAACCAGTCACGAGCGTCTTCCCCAAGCTGCCGACCCTCTTCGAGCGAAAGACATTCCACGAACCGGTCGACGAGTGCATGGATCAGTCGTGGTTCCAGCGCTACGACGGTGCCATCGCTGCGCGCGAGAGCCTGCGCGTACAAGCCGACCTCGTGGTCGCTGAATGCGGCGAGACCGCTGCGGAGATGTTCCGCGAACTGCTCGCGCAAGTCGACGGATACGCAATGGACATGCGCGCCCTCCTCTTCAAGCCCGAGACCTTCGACCTCACCGATGATGGTCGGCGGGCTGTCCCGATCGGCATCCGCACTGCGCTCGAGCGCCGCCGCACGGCTGTCCATAGCTTGGCAGCCCAGCTGACGGACCAGCGGCAGCAGCCGGTGGTAACCGAAGCCTACCGGTTCGACCGAGCCGCCTCGTTCGCAGAGAAGAAGGGCATCATCCACCGAATCGAGCAGCGGCTGGATACCGTGGAGGATCGGTCCACTAGCGAGTCGGACACCACCATAGGATCGATGACCAGCGACTGGACCCTCGATAGAATCATCGCGTACCTGGGCGGTGAGCGCAGCCAGAGGGACCCCTACAGGGCATTGGAAGCTGCAAGGCGTGAGCTCGAGCTGGTTCGCGCGGCGGAGCAGCCCAGCCTACTTGCGCTGCACTACAGCCTTCGTTGGATACGAGCGACGTCGTGGTTGAATTCCTCGGTCGCGCCTCAGGTTCGCAAATTGGTGGTCGAGCTTCGAGAATGCCTCGACCAACACCGGCTAGACACTGGCGGACAGCTCCGCGCACTTCTCGCGGAGATCGATCCGCCGGTCGTCACACCGGAGTGACCGATAGGTTCAGGCGGTCTAGCTCGACGGGAAGTCGTCGTACTCGAGGTCGCGGACCCAGCCGTACCGCTGCAGCGGGACGATCGCGATGGCGCACAACTCCAAGAAGGAGACTGCCCTACGCGGCGCCCGCCGGTCGAAAGCGGGCGATAGCAGGACAGCCGGCTGCGGCCGGCGGTCGCGGAACGGCCCACCCGGCCCAGCTTGTGGGGTGCACAAAGTCGTTCATGCAGCTTGCCGGTACTCGTGAAGCAGACCACCGAGCAGGTCGCGTCGGCGCACGGCGCCTCGGTCATCCTCGCCAAGAATGGTCAGCCGGACGAGCGGGTCTGGCGAACGAAGCATGAGCGCCCGGTGGCGACGATGGCGGTTGTAATGCTGGACGTAGACCCGAAGGATCTGCTGCAAGTGGCCACGGCCAACGACCAGAAGCCAGTCCAGGCACTCGGCGCGGACCGTCCGCACCCAGCGCTCCGCGTACGCGTTCGCCCGGGGCGCCTGCACGGGCGTCAAGAGCACCTCGGCACCGTCCGAGCGGAACACGTCGTCGAAGCTGCGGCAGAACTTCGCGTCCCGATCGTGCAGCACGAAGCGAGCCCGCCGGCCCTGTTCGCCCAGTACCAACAGCAGGTTGCGGGCCTGCTGGGTCACCCACTGGCCGTCCGGGTTGGTGGTGACGCCGGCCAGGTGAACCCGGCGGGTGTCCAGCTCGATGAAGAACAGCACATACAGCCGCCGCAGCCAGACCGCGTCGACGGTGAAGAAGTCGCACGCAACGATCCCGGCGGCCTGCTGGCGCAGGAATGCCCGCCAGGTGGCGGCCGCCCGCCGTGGAGCGGGTTCCAGCCCATGGCGGCGCAGCGTGGTGCGGATCACCGTCGCCGAGAGGCGCACGCCAAGTTGGAGCAGCTCGCCCTGGATACGCTGGTAGCCCCAGCGGGGGTTCTCCCTGGCAAGGCGGACAATCAGCTGCTGCACCTCCTGATCCAGCGGCGGCCGGCCTGTCTGGCGATGCGGGTAGGTCCATGCGCCGGCGACCAGCCGCCGGTGCCAGCGCAGCAGCGTCTCGGGCGTGACGAAGAAGCACTACCAGCGGGACCTGGGTAGCACCTGGCTGACCGCGGCGAGCAGGGCGCGGTCGCCGGGCCCGAGTTTGGGTCGTGTGCTCTGGCGGCGGAGCACGGCGAGCTGATGCCGCAGGACGAGGATCTCAAGATCCTTGGCAGCGTCACCGCGAGCCAGCAGCGCGAGCAGCTGGATGCAGCGGCACAGCGTGAGGTAGGCGAGCTTGGACAGCACCAAGGATGGCCTCCGAGGGGTCGACAGAGCCTCAGCGTCGAGTTGCAGTCTGGCGGGAACAGCAGCTCAGAGGCCACGTCCGACTTTGCGCACCCTTCAGGCGCATAGTGGAGGCATTCGGCAGCAGGTGCTCGGCATGCTCTCCCGGACCGAGCTTGGGCAAGTCGTGCAGGGTCTCAAGCACGGTAGGGGTAGGAGGAAGGCCACAGCTGCAGGCCGGATGCGGTACGGCACAGTGGGTGGGTCTAGGCACCAACGGCGGCCACGAGGAGTATCTGTCCTGTGCGATGATGAAGATCGCGTCGACGACGCTGCGGTATGCCGAACTCGCAGGCGTCCAGCAGGTGAATGGCAACCTTGTAGCCGAGCCGATCGAATGCTTCGAGGAAAGGATCAAGGGATTCGGGGCTACGGCCATTGGCGATGCCGGCGACGTTTTCGATCATCACCAATCGTGGATGCAGTTCGGTGACGAGACGAATGTGGACTTCCTGCACCGTGGACACGGGTGGAGCTCAAGCGGCTGTACGTCCTGTTTGCGATCGAGATCGCGACCCTGCGGGGTCCACGTGCTAGGGGTGACAGGCATCCGGTGGGGGCGTGGGTGGCCCAGCAAGCCCGCGACCTCCTGATGGCGGTCGGCGACGACCTCGGCAGGTTCCGGTTTGTGCTCTGCGACCGGGACACGAAGTTCACCGCCGCGTTCGGCGTGGTCTTGCCGTCGAGGGGGTCGGGGTGCTGCCCACGCCGGTACGGGCACCGGGGCCAACGCCTACGCGGAGCGCTGGGTCGGCACCGTGCGGCGTGAGGTGCTTGACCGGATGCTCATCTCGGACGCCGGCACCTGGCGTTGGTGCTGGCCGAGTTCGCCGATCACGACAACATCTACCGCCCACACCGCGCCTTGGGGCAGGGTGCCACCGCTTGGACCCGGCGAATCGGCGGTCGTCGTGTCGGCTGGGAGGGTGGTGCGACAGGATCGGCTGGGTGGACTGATCCATGAGTATGCGCAGGTCGCATGAGCTGACCGAATACCTGGCGCCCACACGGTCTTGTCGTGCCGCTCGGTTACCTTGCTGACAGCGACCCGACCGCGAAGTCGCCGACGAGTCTGGCGTATCAGATCTGGTTCGAGCGCAAGGTGGAGGAGTTGAAGGGTGGTGCGCAGGACGCGCGACTGGGTCAGCAAGACGGACATGACCCAGTACGTCCGCTGCCCGTACGCCTTCTGGCTGCTGGACAAGGGACAGATCGACCCGGCTGACATCATCGACGAGCCCCAACGCCAGCGGCTCTTGGAAGGTCACGCGTTCGAGGAGCATGCGGTTAAGGAGATCTCGCAGGCCTCCACCACCCCCATTGCCGTCGCCCCCGACCGCAAGCAGGTCGGCAGGCTGCTACGCGACGACATCAGGTTGCTCGGCACGCCCGACTTCGACAACCCAACACTCAAGCTTTATGGCCGCCCCGACGGCATCGACGTGGCCAGCGGCGCCCTGCTCCCCATCGAGGTCAAGTCGCACAAGGACATCCAACGCATCGACGAGCTTGAGCTGGCCTTCTACTGGATGCTGCTGGAGCCCTACCGCACGCGCACCGATGTGAGCCCGGTCGGCCGGCTCATCCTGCGCCGGGGTGGTCACGCCGAGTTGGTGCAGGTGCCGATCCGGCCGCACCGCTTCGAGGAGGTCCTGCGGCTTGTCGAGCAGGTCCGCAGGGCGCGACGCCAGGGAGTCCGCCCACGCATCTGCGGCTGCACTATCTGTTCTCGTGTGCGGCGCGACGAGGTCCAACAGGCAGCCATCCAAAGCAAGGACCTCAGCTTGATCTTCGGCATCGCCCGCGTCTATGCCCGGTGCTCGAGGACTTCGGCGTCGCCACCTGGCAGGATCTCATGCGCTGCGATGTGCACGCGGTGGCCGCGTGGTTTTGGGCGCGCGGCCACCCGGCGGTGACGGCCACCGAGGTCTCGCGCTGGCGGCAGCACGCCTGCAGCTACGCTGTGGGCCACCCCGTCGTGTTCGACGACTTCCTCACCGGCGATGCCGCCGCCTTTCCTGTGGGTGGGTCATTCATCGCGCTTGACCTCGAGTACGACTCGGATTACCAAGAGCCGGGGTCGCTCATCTGGCTTGTCGGGGCGTGCGTCGTGAACGGCGACCTCCGAGAGCATTTGGTGCTGTGGGCTGACAGCGCCGACGACGAGGAGCGCAATCTGCGAGCGCTTGGTGAGCTGGTGCGCTGCCGTCCCACGCTGCCGGTCGTCACCTGGGCAGGAGACAGTGCCGAGGGCCCGCGGTTGCGGGCCGCCGCGAACAGCCTGCGGACTCGGGTGAACCTGGACCCGTTGTTTGAGCGCCACATCGACCTTTTCACCTACGCACGGCAGCACGTGCGGCTCCCGATTCCCCGTCTGGGTCTGAAGGAGGTGGCCGAATACTTTGGGATCCCGCGGCTTAGCGGCGTGGCCGATGGGCGCCATGCGCGGTCCCTGCACGACCGGTATCGGCGCACGGGCGACCCTGGCCTACGCGATCGCCTCATCGACTACAACCGTGATGACCTCGACACCCTCGTGGGGATCAGTCAGCAGTTCACGCGGCTGACAGCTCCGACCGAGGGATCGTGCTCGCGGTCTTTCGGCTCGTGACCGGCGCAACCGCAGGGGTCGAACTACCGGGTTCAGAGCTGGCAGCCTCGCCGGGAACAGCGCTGTGGGGCGCGGATATGCGGATTGATCATGCTGCGACCACGTGATACCCGCGGATGAGGCCGCCGAGCATATCACGACGCCTGCCCGCCTGAGCGCTGCCGTCCGTTGAACGCTGCTCCCCAGGCAAGGGAACGCTCAACGCGAGGCCGCGATGTGGTCGCTCCAGCTTGAGGCGCCGGACCGACCCGCTGGTCGGATCGTCGCCGGGGCGCTGTTGCGTTCGCCGTGACCGCTTGGAGCAGCGAGGCTGTCGGCATGCGAACCCGCCGCCCTCGCCCTACTCCAGTTCCACGGTCCGCCTTCGCTGGCTTCCGCTTCCCGCCCGACGTCATCATCGTCGCGGTCCGCTGGTACTTGCGCTTCGGGCTGTCCTACCGCGACGTCGAGGAACTGCTCGCCGAGCGCGGCGTGGAGGTCGACCACGTCACCATCTACCGCTGGGTGCAGCGGTTCACGCCGCTGCTGGCCGACGCGGCTCGGCCATGCCGGCACCTGGTGGGAGCTCGCTGGCAGGTGGACGAGACGTATGTGAGGGTCGCCGGGCAGTGGCGTTACGTGTACCGCGCGATCGACCAGTTCGGGCAGGTCGTGGACGTGTTTGTGTCCGCACGCCGGGACGCAGGCGCCGCCCGCCGATTCTTCAAGCGGGTGATCGGCGCGACCAAGGTCATGTCGGTGGGAGGTCACCACCGATCAGGCGCCGGTGGACCCGGCGGTACTGGGGGAGCTGCTGCCGGCGGCGTGGCATCGCACCGACCGGTATGCCAACAACCGGGTCGAGTGCGATCACGGCCACCTGAAGGCGCGGCTCAAACCGATGCGCGGGCTCAAGCAGGACCGTGGCGCCAGGGTTGTCATCGTGGGGCATGCGTTGGTGCGGAACGTTCGCCGCAGCCACTACGAGCTAGCGGTCGAGGCCCCGGTGACCCGACGGCTGGCCGTCGCGTTTGAAGAGCTGGCCTTGGCGAGCTGATCCAGGACGAGGTTGCCGCTTCACCATGCCCTGGGTCGGCGCAACGCAACAGCGCCTGTAGGCAAGCTCATCTGCCAACGCCATCCTGGCCCAACCTCCTCCAAACGCACCGTCCCTTGCCAGGGCAACGACAACAGGGAGCCCTACCCCGGCGTGCCCAGATGCTCGAGGAACCAGTCGCGAGCCGCGCCGCTGGCCGCGTCGAAGTCCTTCACGTAGGCGTCGAAGTGGGCGCCGGGCAGCAGCACCAGCTTCTTTGGCTCGCGCGCCTGCTGGTAGGCCTCCAGCGCCAGGTCGGTCGGGGTCAGGTGGTCGCCGGCAGCGACGACCATCAGCAGCGGGGTGGGGCTGATGCGCTCCAGGTAGGCGCTGGGCTCGTACTCCATCAGCATCTCGACGGTGCGCAGGGTGACCTCGTTCCGCCACGCCGGCGCCCGGCTCTTGCCGGTCTCACTAAACCATTCCCAGGAGTCGGGGGTGGGCAGGGCCGAGACGGCCAGCGGGTCGGCGTCCACCACGGGCACCATCGCCGGGGCCTCGCCACGGAAGCGGGCGGCGCGGTCCTGGTCGAACGCCGCGCGGTTGGGGGCCAGGAAGTCCTGGCGCACCAGCCGCTGGATGTTCCGCATGCCGCTGACTAGCGGGACCTGGGCGACGACGCACTTGACGCGCTTGTCGATCGCGCCGAGCACCAGTACGTGGCCGCCGCTGTAGCTGGTTCCCCACACGCCGATGCGGTCGGCGTCGACCTCCGAGCGCGTCTGGGTATAGGTGATCGCGTGGCGGTAGTCGCGCACCTGCGCCCATGGGTCGATCTCCTGCCGGGGCTCGCCGCCGCTGGCGCCGAAGTTGCGGTTGTCGAACACCAGCGCCCCCAGCCCCCCATCGGCGAACGCCTCGGCGAAGCTGTCGAGGTACATCTCCTTGACGGCGGAGAAGCCGTGCGCCATGACCACGGTGGAGACCGGACCGGTGGCCCCGTCGGGCAGGTACAGCCAGCCCCGCAGCGTCACACTCTCGGCGTCGAACTCGATGTCCTGCCGCATGGCCATCCCCTTCCATCAGCGGGCAGGCTGCAGGGTGTACCGGACGGTCTGGACCCGGATCAGGCCGTCGCGGAACACGAAGGTGTCGATGCCGTCCTCGATCCGGTTGCCGCCACCCTCGGCGCCCCACTCGAGGAACATGACGTCGTCCTCGTAGATGGTGGTCTTGATGTCCCAGGCGGCCTGCGGCACCTCGCTGAGGAGCTTGACGAACGCCTGGCGGATGCCGTCCTTGCCGCGGAGCACGCCTGCCCGAGTGATGAAGATGGCGTCGTCGCTGTAGTCGGCGACGATCTCGTCGAGGTCCTCCGCCCCGAGCGCCTGCGCGTGGTGGTCGAAGACCTCCTGGGGGCTGCGCGTCGCTGCCATGTGGCCGCCTCCTCTCCACTGACGCGGCCAGCCCAGCGTGCTGATCTCAGCAGAGAACAGGACACCGCACAAGAGGCGATCTCTTGCCGATGGGACTGGACGGGAAGCCCCGACCCAAGAGGCCGCACCGCAGCCTGGCCCCGGTTACCTATCAGCGTTGACACCTGCCGCGTGGGCGAGTAGGCAGGGCGGTGACAGCCGTCGCACGCTGGGGGTGCACCATGGCCGTCCGACGTCCCGGGCCCGAGGACCTTCAGGCAATCGCCCGCCAGTTCCACTTCACCATTCCCACCGAGCGGCTGCCGGCCTTCCAGGCGCTCGTCGAGGGATTCCTGGCCCCCTACGACCGGCTCGACCAGCTCCAGGAGCCCAAGCAGGGACCACGCTATCCACGCGACGGCGGCGCGGCACCTCGGTCGGGGGAGAACCCGCTGGGGGCCTGGGCATGGCGGGTCCGCATCCAGGGTGCGGCCGGCGGGCCGCTGGCCGGCAGAACCATCGCGATCAAGGACAACCTGGCCGTCGCCGGTGTGCCGATGCGCAACGGGACGGTGCTGCTGGACGGCTACGTCCCCGACGAGGACGCGACCGTGGTCGAGCGGGTGCTGGACGCCGGCGCCACCATCCTCGGCAAGGCGGTCTGTGAGAGCCTCTGCTTCTCGGGCGGCAGCCACACCGCCGACAGCGGCCCGGTCCGCAACCCCTACGACCCGGCCCGCAGCACCGGCGGCTCGTCGACCGGATCGGCCGCGTTGGTGGCGGCCGGCGAGGTCGACATGGCCATCGGCGGGGACCAGGGCGGCTCGGTGCGCATCCCTAGCTGCTGGTCGGGGATCTACGGGCTCAAGCCGACCTGGGGACTGGTGCCCTACACCGGTGCGTTCCCGATCGAGTCCTCGCTGGACCATCTGGGGCCGATGGCGCGCAGCAGCCGCGACGTCGCTCTGCTGCTGTCGGTGCTGGCCGGGCCGGACGGCCTGGACCCACGTCAGCACTCGGCGCTGCAGCCAGTCGACTACCCCGCCGCGCTCAGCGGCGACGTCGCCGGGCTGCGGCTGGCGGTGGTCCGCGAGGGCTTCGACCACCAGGGGCTGTCCGAGCCAGACGTGGACCGGGCGGTCATGCAGGCCACGCAGGCCTTCCAGGGGCTCGGTGCGAAGGTCGAGGAGGTGTCGATCCCCTGGCACCGCGACGCGATGGCCGTCTGGAACGCGATCGCGCTGGAAGGGGCGACGGCGATCATGGTCGCCGGTGAGAGCATCGACCACGGAGCCAAGGCCCGCTACGCCACCGGGCTGGTCGACGCCTTCGCCGAAGGCCGCCGGGCCCGCGGCGACCGGCTGTCGGAGACGGTCAAGCTCACCGTTCTGGCCGGGCGGTGGATGGCCGACGCCCACCACAGCCGCTACTACGCCAAGGCGCACAACCTCGCCCGCGCCGTCGTGGCCGCCTACGACGAGGCCCTCGCCGGCCACGATCTGCTGGTCATGCCGACCCTGCCGCTCAAGGCCACGCCGATCCCGGCGAGCGACGCCCCGGTCGAGGAGTACGTCGCCAGGGCCCTGGAGATGATCCCGAACACCGCGCCGTTCGACGTCACCGGCCACCCGGCCATGAACGTGCCCTGCGCGATGTCCGCCGGCCTGCCGGTCGGCATGATGCTGGTCGGACGGCACGGCGACGAGGCCACCATCCTGCGCGCCGCCGACGCCTTTGAGCGCGAGGTCTTCCAGCCGCCAGCCCCGGGTAGGCGCCATCGTCCTCGGTAGGTACCGGCCCATTGAGGACTATGAGCGTCATGTGGGCGGCCATGCGCGGGGTTATGGAAGGGGCGGGCCGGCCAGCCTGCCCCTTCCATACCAAGGCGAATGTAAGTAAGTGGACTGATCAGGCGGTGATGTACCGTAGGTTCGGGTCGCGAAAGAAGCTCTGGACAAGGTGCGGCAGCTTTTGCAGCCGGTGCAGCGCGGCCAGCGCCTTGGCTTTCAGGTCATCCAGGTTGCTGACACCCACACGGCCGATCCGGTCGTGCTTGACGTTCTTCCACACCCACTCGTCAGGGTTCAGCTCCGGCGAGTACCCCGGCAGGAAGAACAGCCGCAGCCGCCCGTTGGTGGATGCGGCGAACTGCTTGACGGCGTTGGAGCGGTGCACCGGGTGGCCGTCCAGGACCAGAAACACCGGCCCGGGCGAGTCGTGCAGCAGCCGGCGGCAGAAGTCGATGAACACCGGCCCGTTCAGGTTGCCGTCGTAGGCGGCAAACCGCAGCGCGCCCTTGGCGGTCGCGGCGGAAACAAGGTTGACCCCGAACCGCTCGCCGGTGGCGGCCACCACCGGCGTGCGGCCGACCGGCGCCCAGGTGGTGCCCGCATGGTAGTCCGAGCGCACCCCGGCCTGGTCCGCGAAGTAGATCGTGGCGCCCACCTTGGCAGCGTGCTCACGGATCTGGGGGTATTCCTCGGCTTTCCAGCGCGCCACCGCCTCAGGGTTTTGCTGCCAGGCGCGGTACAGGGGCCGCTGCGGCGACAGCCCGAGCTTGCGCAGCAGCCGTCCCACGCTTGGCTCCGACAGCCGCACGCCGAACTCCCGTCGGATCAGCTCGCGGACCATCGCGCGGGTCCACAACGCAAACGCAAACCGCAACTGCCGTGGGTCATTGCCCACGACCAGGGTGTAGAGCCGCTGCAGCTGGGCGCCGGACAGTTTGGGTGGGCGCCCAGGGACTGGGCGGGCCTTGAGCGCGTCCAAGCCGCCTTCGCGGTATTTGGCCAGCCAGGCATACACCGCCGCGCGGGTCATCCCCAGCGCCCCGGCAATGTCCTCGGGGTGGGCGCCCTGCTCGATCTGGCGGACTGCGCGAATGCGCAGCTGCTCAAGGGTCTTGTGGTCGAGCTTGCGGCCGTCGTTGTCGCGCATGTGCGAACCCAACCAGATCACCACAACAAAGTCAACTTACTTATGAACGGCTTAGTAACCTACCGGCTGCCTCCCTTGCGCAGCGGTTCGATCTCCGGGAGGGCTTGCTGGAGGCAGCCCTTAAGCACCGGGTAGTTCTCGCTCATGGTGCATGCCGGCGAGCCGGCCGAGTTGGGCCAGCGCGAGCGAGCGGGCGCGGATCCTGTGGGTGCCAGATATATTCGGTCACCTCATGTGACCTGCGCATACTCATGGATCAACCCACCGAGTCGATCTCGTCGCGCGACTGTCCCAACCGGCCCAGTCACCAAGGCGGTGGGCTCGCCGGGTCCAAGTGGCGGTCTCTGCCCCAAGGCGCGGTGCGGGCGGTGGCCGTTGCAATGATCAACGTTCTCGCCAATAACACGCTCCAACTGCCGACATCCAAAGATCAGCATCCGGTCCAGCACCTCACGCCGAACCGTGCCGACCCACCGCTCCGCGTAGGCGTTCGCCTGGGGCGCCCGCACCGGCGTGCGCAGCACCCTGATCCCTTCAGCGACGAAGACCGCGTCGAACGCGGCGGTGAACTTCGTGTCCCGATCGCGGAGCAGGAACCGAAGCGGCCGAGGCGGCCGGCTAGCTCCATGAGCAGGTTGCGGGCCTGCTGCGTCACCCACTCCCCCACCGGATGCGCTGTCACCCCCAGCACGTGGACCCGGCGGGTCGCCACCTCGATCACGAACAGGACATGCAGCCGCTTCGGCAACACGGTCTCCACGGTGAAGAAGTCCACGGCCAGCACACCCTTGGCCTGGGCCCGGAGGAACTGCCGCCATGACACGGCCGATCGAGTGGGTGCCGGAGCAACACCGGCACGGTGGAGAATGGTCCACACGGTCCTGGCCCGATCCTGTAGCCCAGGCGGCACAGCTCGCCGTGGACGCGGCGGTAGCCCCAGGTCGGGTTCTCCCTGGCCAGCCGCAGCACCAAAGCGCGGAGCTCGGCCGCCATGGCCGGACGGCCACGCCGATGGGGATAGGTCCACCGGCGCCGGACCAGCTCCCGATGCCACCGCAGCAGCGTAGCTGGCTGGACCAACAACCCGCGCCAGCTCGGACGGGGCAGCAGCCGCGCGGGTCCGGCCAGCACCGCCCGGTCTGCCCAGTCGACCCGCGGCCGGGCCACCCCGTGGGGTGCGGAAACTCCAACATCGCCCGTGAGCTGGCCAGCTCGCGTCAGTGGGCGACCCGATGCTGTGATGCTGCTACCCGACGCCCCCACCACCGAGGCCACACCGGTGCTGCCGAAACTCCCCTACCTCACGCTATGCCGTTCCATCCAGATGCTCGCGCTGCTTGCCCGCGGGGACGCCGCCAAGGACCTGGAGATCCTGGTGCTACGCCACCAGCTCACCGTCCTGCGCCGCCAAGTCACCCGACCCAGGCTGGAGCCGACCGACCGAGCGTTCCTCGCCGCGGTCAGCCACGCGCTGCCACAGGCTCGCTGGTCCTGCTTCATCGTCAAGCCCGAAACCCTGCTGCGCTGGCACCGCCGCCTGATCGCCGGGAGCTGGACGTATCCGCACCACCGACCGGGCCGCCCCCGCTCGACGAGGACGTCCAGCAGCTGATCGTCCGCCTGGCCACGGAGAACCCGCGCTGGGGGCTACCAGCGCATCAAGGGAGAGCTGCTCCGGCTCGGCATACAAGTCTCGGCCACCGCAGTCCGCGCCACGCTCCGCCGCCACGGGCTCGATCCTGCCCCACGGCGGACGAGCATGACTTGGCGGGCGTTCCTGCGCCGGCAAGCCGCCGGGATCGTGGCATGCGACGTTTTCACCGTCGACACCATCTGGCTGCGACGGCTGTAGGTGCTGTTCCTGCATCGAACTCGACTCTCGCCGCGTCCACCTGGCCGGGGTGACCGCCAACCCGGACGGTTCCTGGGTCACCCAGCAGGCGCGCAATCTCTTGCTGGCGTTGGAAGAGCGGGGACGACGAGTGCGTTTCTTGCTGCGCGACCGCGACGCGAAGTTCTGCCGCAGCTTCGACGACGTGGTTCGCTCGGAGGGCGCCAGGTGCTGCTGGCGCCGGTCCAGGCACCCAATGCGAACGCGTTCGCGGAGCGATGGGTTGGCACGGTTCGTGCCGAGTGCCTGGACTGGCTGCTGATCGTGGGGCGAGGACACTTGGAGCAGATCCTGCGAATCTACGTCGAGCATTACAACGCTCATCGTCCGCACCGGGGCTCCGATTGGAGGCGCCGGATCCACCCGCCAGTCTGGACGTCGTCCGTGAAGGTCACCGACGCCGGGTGCACCGACGTGACCTGCTTGGCGGTCTGCTCCACGAGTACCGGCGAGCTGCATGAACGGATTTCCGCACCCCATGCGCTCCATCTTGACCTTCGGCTCGGTCCGTCGTGCCCAGCCAGCAACAAAGGAGCAGCACATCTGAGCCAAGTTCCTCGTTGACCGGGTCCCGCCACAGATAAGGAGCTTCAGTGCCTGCGCGGATGGTATGGGCTGATCCGCTCGTTCAAAACGGCTTACGTCCGTCGGCTCTGCCGGTCGACGTACGGGCTGCCTCGCCCAGCTGAAGCGACCGCGGCTACGGTGAATGGGCGATACCAAGGCCGGCGAAGCGTGCGTAGGGTGTAACGAGGCTGGTCGACTCGAAGGGTTACCGTGGCCGGCCCACAGTCCCCCAGCCACTCCTCCAGCGTCGGGACCCTACACTTTGCCCATGCTGACCTGTCCGAAATGCGGGGAAGAGAGCCCGGATCGCTTCCGGTTCTGCGGGTACTGCGGGAGTCCGCTCGCGGTGGGCTCCACCAGGGGGGAGCGGCGGATCGTCACCGTCCTGTTCGCCGACCTGGTGGGATTCACGACCCTCTCGGAGTCCCTGGACCACGAGGACGTCGCCCGGATCCAGACGGCCTACTTCGACGCGGTGGGGGAGACGGTGGGCCGCTATGGGGGCAGGGTGGAGAAGTTCATCGGGGACGCGGCGATGGCCCTGTTTGGCATTCCTCGAGCCCGGGACGACGACGCGGACAGGGCCGTACGAGCGAGCCTGGCCCTGGTGAGCTCGGTTGAGCACCTGGCGCCTCGGGCGGGGCTGGACCGGACTGGGCTCCGCATTCGCGTCGGGGTCAACACAGGGGAGGTCACCTGCGTCATCGACTCCGCGGACCCGGAGGGGTGGCGGGTGACCGGGGACACGGTCAACACCGCGTCCCGGCTCCAGACCGTGGCGGAGCCGGGGGCCGTGCTGATCGGCGAGCTCACAGCCTTGGCGGTGACCGAGACGATCCAGGCCGAGCCTGTGGGGGCGCTCCGGCTCAAGGGGAAGGCCGTCCCGGTCAGGGCCTTCCGGGCCATCGGGGTCCGGGCCGAGCCGTCTCGTGAACACGCCCTCGGCCGACTGCGGGCCTCTACGATCGGACGCGAGCACGAGCTCCGCCGGCTGGGCGCGGCGCTGGTCCGGATCTGCCGAGGCCGGCCCGAGCGATGGGTGATCCTCGCCCCGCCAGGCGTGGGCAAGTCCCGCTTGATGGAGGAGTTCGCTGGGCGGGTCCACTCGGGTGATCCTGCGGTTCCGATCCTGCGGGCACGGGCTCGGCCCGACGTGGTGGCGCCGTACGAGCTGGTGGCCCAGCTCGTGCTCTCGGCATCGCTCGAGCCCGCGGCGACGGGCATCGATCCGGACCGCGTGCTGGCGAGAGTCTTCGAGCGCCTCGTCGGTGCCGGCTCCTCGCAGGTACGGGCGCAGGCCGTGGCCGAGGAGATGCGCCGTCTGCTTGGGATGGAGCGCCAGGGCGGGGAGGACGAGACCCGATGGGCTGACCGGCAGGCGGTGTTTGCCGCCTGGCTGGAGGGCCTGGACGCCCTGACGGAGGGCCGGCGGAGTCTCTGGTTGGTCGAGGACGCCCATTGGGCGGGGCCCGACGTCCTCCAGTTCCTCGCGTTCGCGGGCTCGCACGCAACGGGAGCGGGCCGGCTGGTCCTGGCCACGGCGCGGCCCTCGATCCTCGAGCGACGCCCCGAGTGGTGCCGAGGCGACGGGGAGCCGGCGTGGAGGCGGCCCCGCCTCCTCGACCTCCAGCCGCTGGCGCCGCTGGACGCGGCGGCGCTGGTACGAGCCCTGGTCGGCGAGGCCCTCCCGCCCGAGCTGGTGGAGACGGTGGCGGAGTCTTCGGACGGGAACCCGTTGTTCGTCGAGGAACTGCTACGGAGCTGGATCGCCATGGGCGTCCTGAGCCCCGCGGACGGTGGGTGGCGGCTGTCCGCACTGACGGATGAGACCGTCTTCCCTTCGACGGTCCAGGCACTCTACTCTGGCCAGCTCGACGACCTGGCCCCCTCTGCTCGGGACGCGGCCCGGCGGGTATCGGTGGCGGGCCGGCGGTTCCCCTTGGCTGCGCTCGGGCCGCTCGGTGTGACGCAACCGGAGGCAGAGCTCGATGCGCTGCGGCGCCGGGCCTTCGTCGCCGGCCCGGAGCCAGACGTGGTGTATGGGACTACTTTCGTGTTCCGGCACGCCTTGCTGCGGGATGCCGGATACGCGAGCCTCAGTCGTGCGGAGCGGACTCACCTGCACGTGGCCATGGCCCGATGGCTGGAAGGCCTGGCTCCCAAGGCGGAGGCTGCCGTGACCGAGCTAGTCGGACGGCACTACGCGACCGCGCTGGAGACCCTCCCGACCGTAGGCGCGGATGTCGATGGACTGGACCGAGCCGGGCTGACCCGCCTGGCGGCCGGGTGGTTCGAGCGGGCGGCCCTGTCGGCGCTCCGTCTGGCGGCGTACGACGCGTCGGCACTGCTCCTTCGGCGAGCGCTCGATCTCACCCCACAGGAGGCGTTCGCCGATCGGGCCAGACGACTCGGGCGGTTGGGCGATACGCTGCGGCGCACCGGCGACCTCGATGGATCCATGGAGGCCTTCTGGGACGCGGCCAAGGCGGCTAAGTGGATCGGGGACGCGGAGGCCCTGGCCCGGGCGGCTATCGGGTACGAGGAGGCCGTATTTCACACGCGGCGCCCCCGTGAGCCGGTGGGCGACCCTTCGGTGCTCCTGCTGCGGGACACCGAGCGGACGCTGGCCGGCCATGATTCGGCGCTCCGGGCCGAGCTCCAGGCCGCCCTGGGGAGGGCCCTGGCGTATGCCGGCGACGCGGATGGAGGATCCAAGCTCGCCCGCCGGAGCATCCAGATGGCCAAGCGCCTGGGAGACGATGCGGTGCTGGCCCGGGCCCTGCTGTGCCATCGCGCCGGCCGGGCCGAGCCTGAGCACTTGCCGGAGCGGCTGGCCGAGGCAAAGGAGATGGTGGAGGCAGCGCGCCGCACCGGCGACCGGGAGATGGAGCTGGAGTCCCGGAGGCTGTGGCTGATAGACCAGCTGGAGGCAGGTGACCTCACCGCGGCCGACCGGAACCGGCAGGCCCTTGAGGCGTTGAACGACGAGTTGGCTGAGCCTCTGTACCGCTGGTACACGACGATGTGGCGAGCGATGCAAGCCCTGTTCGACGGGAGGCTGGAGGACGCCGAGAGGCTAATCCATGTGTTCTTGGACGAGGGCAGGCGGTGGGGCTACCAGGATGTCGAGGAGGTCTTCGCCCTGCAGTTGCTGATCCTTCGGCGGGACCAGGGACGGATCCAGGAGATACGACCCTACCTGGAGGACGTCGCCCGCCGATACCAGCAACGAAGGAGCTGGGCGATCGCGCTGGCCCTGGTGTACGCGGAGCTGGGGCAGCTCGCAGCCGCTCGGGCCCAGCTCGATTCGGTCGCCCCTGGGGGGTTCGAGGCCATCCCTCGCAACCTCGCATGGTCCTCGCTGGTCGCCCTGGCTGCCGAAGTCTGCGCAATGACCGGGCAGCGAGACGAGGCCGCCGCACTGTACCCGCAGCTCGTCCCGTGGGCCGGACGCAACATCGTCACGGGCTCGGGAGCCCTGTGCTTCGGGTCGGCCTCGAGGTACCTGGGGCTCCTCGCCGCCCAGGCAGGCGATCTGGAGCGGGCCGTGGCATACCTGGAGGAGGGGCTGGCGCAAAATCGGTCGATGGGGGCTCGGCCCCAGGTGGCACGGTCGTATGTGGACCTGGCCGAGGCCCTCTGGCGGCGAGGCCGGGCCGACGATCGGGACCGCGCCCTCGACCTCTTGGCGCGTGGGGCCCTGCAAGCCCGATCACTGGGGATGGGGGTGCTGGCCACAAGCGCCGAGGACGCCGGGATCCCGGCCACCGCGCGGACCAGGCCGGATCCCGCTAGAGTCGACACTCCGAGGAGAGGAGATAATGCTCGATCTCACCACGTGCCGTGAGGTGGTTCGCCGGGAGATCGCCGCCGACCTCGTCCGGCTGGAACGGACGCCCGAGGAGCACTGGGACCGGCCGACCCGCCTGCCCGCGTGGTCGGTACGGGATCTGGCCCGCCACATCGCGTACGGCCAGAAGCTGGAGGCGGAGGCCATGCGTCGGGCTCGTGAGAGGGTCCCCGAAGCGGCAGACGCCCCGACTCCCGGACCCGACCGAGGCTCGATCCTGGAGGCGATCCGCCGCAACCACGAACAGCTGCTAGCCGAGCTGGATCAGCACACGCCCGAAAGCCTAGGCTCGGCGATCTGTCCCATGTACTACGGCCCGGTCCCGGGCCCGCTCGCGGTGAACGTGTGGGCCTTCGAGGCCGGGATCCACGCCAACGACCTGGCGGCCGCCCTCGGAAAGGGCCTCCCGCTGGCCCCGGACGTGGTGCAGGCTACGGCAGCGGTGCTGGGGACCTCGCTCCCGCTACTGGCCACGGCGGCGACCGAACGACCAGCCTCCCCCCTCGCCTTCGTCTTCGCCGGTGACACCATCCGGCTGGACGTCCGCTACGACGGCGCCACGTGGCGGCCGGGGCCGGGCCCGGCCGAGGAGACCGTCCGGATCTCCGGCGACGACACTACGGTGCTACTGTTCGCGCTGGGAAGGATCATCCTCGACCACCCGGGCCTCGCCGTCTCGGGCAGCGAGGGGGAGGCCCGAAGGTTCAAGGACTACGCCCCGGGGCCCTAGCGATCCTTGGTCGCTGGCTACTGGTACTTGGTACTCCAGCCACCGGGTCGATCGCGCCACACGGCTCTTCCAACCGGACCTGGCAGGAAGACAACTGATTCGCCGGGTCCGAGTGGCGATGCCTGCCCCAAGGCTCGGTGCGGTCGGTGGACGGTGGAATGATCGACGTGCCCGGCCAGCACGGATACCAACGGATACCAGTTGCTGACGTCCCAGGATCAGCATCCCGTCCAGCACCTCGCGGCGAATGGTGCCCGCGCACCGCTTCGCGTCGGCGTTCGCCCGCGGTGCCCGCACCGGTGTGCGAGCCACCTTTGATCCCCTCAGCGGCAAGACCATGTCAAACGCGGCGGTGAACCTCCTATCCCGATCACGGATCACAAACCGGAACCGGCCAACCCGCTCACCGAGGTCCATGGCCAGGTTGCGGGCCTGCTGGGCCACCCACTCCCCCACCGGATGCGGCGTCACCCCGAGCACGTGGACCCGGCGGGTCGCCACCTCGATCACCAACAGCACGTCCAGCCGCCGCAGGAACACCGTGTCCACGGTGCAGAAGTCCACTGCCAGCACACTGGTGGCCTGGGCGCGCAGGAACTGCCGCCAGCTCAGGGCCGACCGCTTGGGTGCCGGCTCGACGCCGGCGCGTTGCAGGATGGTCCACACGCTGCTGGCCCCGATCCGGTACTCAGTCGGCACAGCTCGCCGTGGACCCTCCGGTAGCCCCACGTCGGGTTCTCCCGCGCCAGCCGCAGCACCAACTCGCGAAGCTCCGCCGCGACACTGGGACGGCCACGCTGGTGCGGGTTGGTCCAACGACGCCGGACCAGCCTCTGGTGCCACCGCACCAGGGTGGCCGGCTGCACGAGCAACCTCGGCCAGGCTGGGCGGGGCAGGTGCGAGTCCAGCCAGCAGGGCTCGGTCTGCCCAGTCGACCCGCGGTCGGGCCACCTGGCGGCGCAGCACCGTGACCTCGTGGCGCAGCATGAGCAGCTCGGCGTCCTTGGCCGCCGAACTCCGTGCCAGCAGCCCAAGCCAGCCCACCACCTGGCACAACAGCAGCTACAGCAGTCGCAGGGTCATGCGCCGATCATCGTGGCTAGACGACCTCCCGCGCGAACGTGCAGCTCAGCACGACGATCGACTTTCTGGCACCCACAGGTTGTGCCGGTGCGGAGAGTCGTGCGGCGAGATCGAGTTGGTGGGCTGATCCATGAGTACGCCCAGGCTGCCTGAGCTGACTGAATATCCGGCACCCACAGGAAAGCGGGGAGAGGGCCTGGTCTGGGGCCCTCTCCCCGCTGGTGCCGGCGGGCGAGGCGTTTCAGCCCGCGCTGCTGATGAACACGTCGGTCGGGTTTGGGTTGGGGAAGCTGCCGACGCTCGGGCTCGCGAGCGTGAACAGAGGGCGGAAGACGTTGCCCTGGGCGAGGCCTTGGTAGTCGCCCACGAAGTAGCCGCGGGCATAGGGAGCCTGGTGCATGTCGAACGGGCCCCCGAGGTGGTCTTCCGTCCAGGTCGCCCCGCCGTCGTGGGAGTGTACGATCCAGTGATCGGTGGTCAGCGCGCCGTCGCCGGAGACGTCGTTGCGGAAGTCGTAGTAGGACACCGCCACGACGCCGCTTGAGTTGACGTGCACGGCCGGCTCGAAGGCCTGGTCGGTGAACGTCCCGCTCGGCGTCTGGTTGACCTTGTCCGGCGTCGACCACGTCAGCCCGCCGTCGTCGGAGTGGGACAGCAGGATCAGGTCGTCGCCGAACGGGTTGTTGTCATGGTCCTGCCAGGTCAGGTAGACCCGTCCGTGGTGCGGGCCGCTGCTGTCGTCCACCGCCAGGTCGACGATGACGCCGTCCGAGCGAACCAGCGTGCACAGGGGGTTGCCGGTGATGAACGGACGGCAGGCGATCGGTTCGGGGTCGGTCTCGCCGATGGCGTTGTCCGGAGCGACGATGATCGCCCGGCTCGACCAGGTCGCCCCCTTGTCGGTGGAGCGGATGACCGCGACGCTGTCCCCGCGCGTGCCTTGGTTGTTCTGGCGCGTCTTGAACAGGAAGAACCCGTCCAGCAGCGTCCCGTTGGGCAGCGCGACGATCTGGTTGGAGATGGTCCCGTTCTGCGTCCCCGGGTCGAAGATCTGCCGCGCGGGCTCCCAGGTGGGACTTGGCGAGGCGCCGTTGGTCGTGCGCGCGAACCAGACCGGCTGGTGGAACGCGTGAGCGTGCTCGAACGCCGGCAGTGGGGCTCCCTCGGTCGGCGAGACGAACCGGTCCCACACGGCGTACACCAGGTTGCCGCTGGCGTCGGTGGGGTCGGCGGTGAGCGACTCCTTGTCGTTGAAGTTGTTGCCGATCGGGACTCCCGCGCGCGAGGTGTCGAACTTCAGCGTGAACGGCTCGCTCCAGGTCGCCGAGCCGTGGGGCAGCTTGGCGGCCAGGACCGCGTTGCGGGTGGTTGTCCTGTCGACCGACAGGCTGATCGACCACAAATCGCCGTTGGGCGCCCACGACACCCACGGGTCCGACGAGCGTCCGAAGTCACCGCCGTTGGCCGCGTTGCCGCCCGCGCAGCGGCTGAAGTGCGGCGTCGAGTAGGCGAAGCTGGCGCCGCCGTTGTGACTGACCGCCGCCACAAGGCCGTGTGCGCCTCCGTCCGACCAACGGTCCTGTTGCCAGAACCCAGCCACATCGTTGGGGTTGCTGGGGCTGACCGCCAGCCATGGCTCGGTCTCGCTGTTGGGATAGTTGAAGTTCGCGCCCGGAAAGCTGCCCTCGGTCGTACCGCCGCAGCCGGGCGCGAACGGCGTGGCGATGCTGATCGAGGTCGGTGGGGTGACCGTCAGCGGCGCCGCACCTGCAGGACTTGCAGCCATGGCCGCAAGGAGCGCAGCTGCTGCGAATACACAGAGAACCTTGCGCATACCCCCCTCCTCCCACTGAACCTCCCTTGCCGGCCACGGCCGCAGCTAGCAGCCGTGGGGCCGGCCGAAAGCTACTCCTGAAAGATCAGCATTTCTAGACCTCCGGTCACGCTTAGACCGGCTTGCAAATCACCCCGGTCGACTCCATCCCGGCCGTCCAGGCCCATGAAATAGGCCGCGACGGTATCGACTGGCAGAGCGCTCTACGATGGCATGACGCGCATGTCGGTCTCCGCGGTTGTGCTAGAGTACCGTGTCGCCTTCGACGCGCCGCGGAGCAGCCCTCGCCGGTGCAGCTTCTCCAGCACCTGCTTGGCCTGCGCGTCGGCAGAGTCACCCCGCGCTGCAGCCTCGCCGATGACCCGTGCGACCACGGTTGTGATCTCGCCCTCAGAGGTGGGCGATTCGGGTTCGGCTCGGGCGAGGGCGACCGGTGCGCGCGGCTGCCAGATCTTGCCCTCGAGCGCGTAGTCCGGTTCGTGGCGGAGGCCGAGCAGCTCGTCAACCGAGGCGACCATGACCAGCGCGGAGACCGCGGCGTCGAAGGCGTCCTCGCTTGTGGCCGCGAGCCGGCGGAGCTCAGACGGCATTGCCAGCGCGGCGAGGTACCGCTCCCGGTCGCGCTGGCGGTTCTTGGTCACGGCGCCGGTGAGGAGCCGGGGAAAGATCTCCACGACCAGCGGCAGCCCTGGCGCGTCGAAGGGCCAAATCCGAAAGCCGCTGGCCACAAGGCGGTGCAGGGCCTGCATCCCATACAGCGACCCGCGGCCGACCTGCCCTGCCCCGACGAGCTGAAAGACCGATTTCGGCTGGGACCCCGGCGCGCGGACCTCGTGTTCGGTCCGGCGGAACTTCTGGTCCGGTGCAAGGAGCCGATGGGCCTCGCCGGTCGTCCAAAACGGCGGCTCCGGCGTGTTCATCCACCGCGCCAGTCCGAGCTGTCGCATGGCTGGGGTCAGCGCCTTCTCGGCAAGCGCAGCCCACAGCGTGCGGGCCGTCAGCCCACGCTCTCGGAGGTACCAGGCGGGTAGCGAGAACGCGAAATCCAAGCCGACGACAAGGTGCGGGTCGCGATCCTTCTCCGCAACCAGAACCTCGACGATCTGGTCGCGTGTCCGACCGTTCTCAAGCCGCACGAGCTGGCGGTCGATCGTCTCGGCCAGCCAGAGCGTCCGCCGCTGCTCACGGCCGCTTCGACCGGACCAGTCGATCGCAATGATCCGCGGCTCTTTCACGTCGTTGGAAGCATGTCTGAATAGAGTCCGCAAGTGGACGTACCCGAACACGGTGACCCTCCGCACGATCGCACTGGCTGGCGTGAGAGGTGAGCGCTGCCTGCACAGCTACCGGCAGAACCTGACCGGCCGACTCCCGCGCCCGTGGATGTCTGACCCTTGGATCTAGCGGAGTTCGCCGAGGTGGAGACCGCAAATGCGATGCTGCGATGCGTCACCAAGTCCTGCAAGTAGACCAACGACGTGGGGGAGGTCAACCGTTGGCCACCAGCGCCTGGAAGACCTCACCATAGGTCAGCAGGGCGACCTTGGCGCGGATCGGGCAGCCCGATCAACGATCCCGGCCACATCCAGCCGCCGGCAAACGTCCGCCACGACCGGCAACGCGCCCGGCCTGGAGGAGGCGCTGGGCGCACCAGACTGGGGACGAAGCCGCGCACGGGGTCGCGTCCGCGAACCCTGTCATATCCCAGTGCCAGACTGCGCTCGGGTCCCACGACAGGCCCACCAATCATCATGTGCGAAAGACAAGACCAGGAGGTGGTTGAATCGAAGGGAACTGCGGCATGAAGGTTCAGTCGGCGAACCGCCACAAGTTCCACGACGACCGCACGGCCTCTGATCCCGGGCCACAGGCCCTAGTAGTCTGTCAGTCCTGTATTGCATGATGCGTGGGTCCGGCCCATGCTCTTTGCGGTCGAGGATCCCGCCGCTGGAGGAGCCGAGCATGCGCAAGCAACACGTCGTCGTCCTGCCCGAGCCCGAGCGTGCCCGGCTCCACACCCTGATCGGGCAGGGGACCGCCCCGGCCCGCGCGCTGGCCCACGCCCGCATCCTGCTCAAGGCCAACCAGGGCGAGGCCGGCCCTGGCTGGACCGACCGGGCGATCGCCGCCGCGTTGGAGGTCCACCACACCACCGTGGCCCGGGTGCGCCAGCAGTACGCCGCCGGCGGGCTGGAGGCGGCCGTTGACCGCAAGGCGCCCGAGCGCGAGTACCGCCGCAAGCTCGATGGCCAGCAGGAGGCGCACCTGGTTGCGCTGGCGTGCAGCACCCCACCCGAGGGCCGCAAGCGCTGGACGCTGCGGCTGCTGGCCGATCGGCTGGTGGAGCTTGAGGTGGTGGACGCGGTCTCCTACGAGACGGTCCGCCAGGCCTTAAAGCAAACCGCCTCAAGCCGTGGCTGACCCAGCGCTGGTGCATTCCGCCCGAGCAGGATGCCGAGTTCTGCTGGCGGATGGAGGACGTGCTCGGGGTCTACACCCGGCCGTATGACCCCCAGCGGCCCCAGGTCTGCCTGGACGAGACCAGCCGGCAACTCCTGGCGCCGGTGACCCCGCCGCGACCGGTCGCGCCCGGCCGGCCAGCCAGGCAGGAGACGTCATGGTCAGCGCGCGGCGCACCCGCATCGACTGGGCGCACTGCATCAAGGAGCTGGTCGACGTCTGCTACCCCGACGCCGAGCAGATCGTGCTGGTGCACGGCAACCCCGAGCACCCACACGCCCGCGTCGCTGGACGAGGCGTTCGCGCCGGCCGAGGCCAAGCGGCTGGCCGACCGGCTGGCCGACCGGCTGGAGCTGCACTACACCCCAAGCACGGCAGCTGGCTGAACATGGCCGAGATCGAGCTTGCCGTGCTGGCCGGGCAGTGCCTGGACCGCCGCCTGGCCGACCAGGCGACCCTGCAGCGGGAGGTCGCGGCCTGGCAGGCGGCGCGCAACCGGGCCGGTCGCGGGGTCAACTGGCGCTTCACGACCGAGGATGCCCGGATCAAGCTCAAGCACCTCTACCCTGCAATTCAGGACTGACGGGCTACTAGCAGTACTCCGTTAGGTACCCGCCTGGATGAGATGTTCGAACCCGTCCCTTCTTCCTCGCTCCACCTCCCGAGGTCCCAGACGTCAAAGGCTATGACCTGGGATCTGCATACCGACCATGACCGCTCGTGCCCGCCATGGACCGCTGACTTCCGATGCCGCGCGGACCCAGCACGGACCGAGGTGTTGCCCCAGCTCCGGCGAAACTCTGACAACTATGTGACAACCTCTACGTTTGCCTCTTTCTCGACGGCAAGGCAAGGTGTAGCGTTCCGCGCAAGGACTGCGGACCGCGACGCGAGGGAGCCGCCGTCCGCCCGCCGGGCCGGTCAGGGCGGGGTGCGTCGTCTAAGGAGGTCGCCGGAGCTGCGGCCCCGTCCCCCTGGCTGGCTCAACGCCAGCTCGCCGATCTCGCATCAAGTCGCGCCTGGCACGCGACCCTCGCCGCGTTGCAGCGCTGGAGGGGGTTCTCATGCCAGCCATCGCCAGCCGCCGCGCCGCCCTCATAGCGGTAGCGGTCGTGGTTGCGGTGCATGTGGGCGGGTGCGGCGGCCAGGCGGCCAAGTCGACTGCCGCCACGACCAAGCCCACCGCGAGCACGCTTCCGCCGACCACGACGATACCGCCGCTGAGCGCCGAGGAGATCGCCTGGCTCGACGGGCTCACAAAGATGAAGAAGACACTTGAGGAGAAGAGGGACAAGGTCTACGAAGCGGCGGCGGCCGGAGTGACGCGGGCAATTGAGGCCTTGATCGGGAAGACGGTCGGCGCCTGCGATCCGGAGCTCGCCCGCCTCGGTCCGCCGCCCAGCGATCGCCTGCAGCCGGTCTATGCGCTGGCCAAGCGGGCGTGTCAGCAGCTCGGCAAAGCGGCGCGCTGTCATGCCACGGTCGCGCGGCTCAGTCTGCCGAACGGCGGGGTGGTCGTCGGCAGCCCCCAGGAGCGCCCATGGAAGGAGGCGAGCCGCTGCGCCCAGGTTGCTGAGGAGAAAGGTCTGGACCTTCTTGGGCAGGCTCAGGCGAAAGGCGTCGAGATCAAGATCAACGTTGGAGGCTGACTGGCAGTACGCCGTTAGGTGCGGCCTGGGTAGGGAGATTCGTACTCGTGCTCACTCCGCTCCACCCTCGAGGTCGGTGGTCTGAAGGCACCGTGACCTGGGATTGTTGCATGCCGATCGTGACCGCTCATGCCCGCCACGAACCGCCGGTTGCCGATGCCGCGCGGACCAGCGCGCACCGAGGGTGTTGACCCAGCTCCCCTGAACGCTATGACAATCCTGTGACAACCTCCACGTTTGCCTCTTTCCCGACGGCAAGGCAAGGTGTAGCTTTCCAAGCGAGGACTGCGGACCGCGACGCGAGGGAGCCGCCACCTACCCGACCTGGCGGGGTGCGTCGTCAAGGAGGTCGCTGTAGCTGCGGCCCCGTCCCCCGGCTGGCTGCACGCCAGTCCGCCAAGTTCACATCAGGTCGTGTGGCACGCGATCCTCGCCGCGTTGCAGCGCTGGAGGGGGTTCCTCATGCCAGCCGTCATCAGGCGGAAGGCGGCGACCCGCGGGCCGACATCCACACCGCGCGCCCTGGTTCGGTTCCCGGCCAGGGGAGGCCAGGTGGAACGCCTGGTGACCATGATCACGCTGCTGCTGGCAACGGCCTTGCTGGCCGGCTGCTCTGCCAGGGTCACGATCGGCCGCAGCAGCGACACGGTCGACCCGGCCAGAATGGCGGATGCGATCAGCAGGCAGCTGCGGGAGCAGGTGCCCGACGTGGGCGTGGGCGGCGTCGCCTGCCCTAAAGGGGTCAAGCTCGCCGAGGGCGTGACCTTCCAATGCACCGCCGACGTGGCAGGCGGCCAACTGCCCGTCACGGTGACCCTGAGTCACGTGAACACCGACAAAGGAACGTACGACTACAACTTCAAGTGGGCCAAGGCCCTCATCGACACCGACAAGGTCGTCGAGGAGATCCAGTCGAGGCTGCCGGTGCAGGCCGCCAACGCCACGGTCGACTGTGGCACGCCGCGCGTGCGGGTCGTCGAGGTCGAGGGGACGATCGAGTGCACCGTTTCCTTGGGGAGCAAGCGCCAGGCCGTGCGCGCCGTGGTCGAAAACGTTGACGGCACGGTCCACTTCGAGCCGGCCACCGTGTGGCCGCTGACGCCACCCAAGGTCGTCACTGCCAGGATCGGCGACAAGCTGACCGTCTACGACGAAGCCGGTGACGCCCAGCTTGAGGTCACGGTCACCCGCCTGAAGTTCTCCACCGGCGACCAGTTCGACCGACCTCAGCATGGCCTGTACATGGGTGCATACGTGCAGGCGAAGGCACTCGCCGATGGGCAGGACCTTATCGACATCTACGCGATCGTCAGCGGCCACAACTACAACGGGGACGCGATCATCGGCTCGACCGCGTTCGATCCCTCCCTCGACCCGGTGCCGCTCAACACCGGCGAGCGGACCTCCGGCTGGCTGGTGTTCGACGTTCCCGCCCGGCACGGCCAGCTCGTGCTGCGCGACCTGGACGGGCACAAGGTTGGAGCCTGGAAGTACTGATGTGAGGTACTGACGTGAGGCCAAGGCCAAGCCTGGCTGACAACTGGCGAGGCACCGCCCTGTCGGTTCCTTTCGGACCGTAGGCCAGGCCAGGCGGATCAGGCGGATCGGCGAGACAAGAGCAGCGGCGACTCAGGTGCAGGGTCCGGCACCGCATTGAGTGAGGAGCGCGGATGTCACGCGGTCAGGTCGTAGGATTCTGTTTTGGGGCCATCGTTGCGATGGCGTTCGGCACCATGTTCGTCGTCCATGGACGGCTCATGCGCCGCAAGGTTGAACGCCTTCGTCGGGTCGGACACAAGGCATCGGCTGTGGTGGTGGACTACGAGTACGAGCGCGACTTCGACGGTGAGTCCACTCGGTACCCGAGGGTGCAGTTCCAGGCGCCGGATGGTCGCCTCGTCACGGCACGGACCGACTTCGGCGGCGACTTCGTGCCGGACATCGGCGACCACGTCGACGTGCTGGTCGACCTCAAGCGGCCCGAGGAGGCGCACATCGAGAGCCGGCTGTCGGACCGGGTCAACCGCCTCATTGGTGTTTTCGGCTGGGTGATCATCGTCGGGGCAGCGGTCGCGGCCGTCATCGTGCTGGTCGTCTTCCGGGACGTCTGGCTGTGAGAGATCTCCAGGGCACTTCAGGTCCGCTTCGACCGACTGGCATCAAGCGCTACTTGGAGGCCGGTGCGAGCTGCCGACAGTGGCCAAGGAAGTACCGCTCCTAGCGGTACTTCCTTTAGGTTGGTGCGGGTGAGGGGTGCAGCCATGCCGTCGATCGTGGGAGTCTGCGCAGGCAAACCGGACACGCGCCGGCCCAACCGGCGAGCAGCAATTGCAGCTCACGCACCACCGCGAAGGTGGTCAGGCCGACGCAGCCGCTTTTGGGTCCAGCCGCTGCAGCGTGACGAAGGCGTGGGCGGCCGACACTAGCGTCACGTGATGGTGCCAGCCCTTGAAGGAGCGGCCCTCGAAGTGGTCCAGCCCGAGCGCGTCCTTCAATTCCCGATAGTCGTGCTCCACCCGCCAACGCAGCTTGGCCAGGCCCACCAGCCGCTCCAGCGGAGTGTCGGCAGGCAGGGTGGCCAGCCAGTACTTGACCGGCTCGGGCTCGTCGGCGGGCCACTCGGCCAGCAGCCAGCGCACCGGCAGCTCCCCACCGCGGGCCGCGCGGCGCAGCCGGACCCCGGCCGGACGCACCCGCAGCGCCACGAACCGGGAGACCAGCGGCGCCCCGTCGGCGCCTTCCCGCCAGGCGACCGTGCTGGCCGCCCCCGCGCCGGCGGCCAGCACCAGCTGCCGCAGTGAGGAGCGCCGCTGGCGGTAGCGGGGCACCGGCGGGCGGCCACGGCCGGTGTACGCCACGGTCTGGGGCGCCACGTCCGGGGGGTAGGCGCTGATCGTGCCGGGGACCTGCACCACGTAGGCCAGCTCCCGCTGCTCCAGGCCGAGCCGGAACTCGGCGACCTCCCCGTAGGCGGCGTCAGCGAGCAGCACCGGCGGCACCAGACCCCAGCCGGCCAGCTCGTCGAGCAGCTCCAGCGCCAGCTGCCACTTGGGCCGGTGCCGCTGGTCGGCGGGCACGTGGGCCTCGCGGCGCCGCTGGGCGTGGTCGTCCCACTCGAGGGGCCATCGGCTCGATCGACTTGCGCTTGCCGTCCAGCAGCAGCCCGCGCAGGTAGGTCTCCCCTCGGGCGCGCTGGTCCTTGCGGGGGATGGGCTCGAAGATGCTGTTGGCGAAGGTGACCAGACGGGCTCGGATGCGTCGAAGTTGCGTGGGTGTCATGTGGTGCCACCGGCGGT
>WNGD01000977.1_pt1 | contig 31155 bp, 24 predicted proteins | sample 5400671 | NCBI WGS metagenome assembly WNGD01 (sample SAMN13153369, study PRJNA577476) | soil metagenome | isolation source: 40 cm soil or saprolite under grassland replicate 2 | place: USA:California | collected 2016-06-15
CCTGGTGCGCCTGGTCTCGCTGCTGCCCTCGGCGACCGAGATCGTGTACGCGCTCGGCTTGGGCGAGGACCTAGTCGGGGTCACCTTCGAGTGCGACGAGCCACCGGCCGCCCGGTCGGAGAAGACAATCGTCGTGGGCGGCCGGGATACCCGCGGGATGACCCCCCGCGAGATCGACAGCTACGTCCGCGCGCAGCTGGCCGCCGGCGCGGATCTGTACACCCTCCACGCGCAGGCCCTCGCGGATCTGCGACCTGACCTGATCTTGACGCAGGACCTGTGCCGGGTGTGCGCGCTGCCGTCGGGTCACGTCGAAGAAGCCCTGGGCTACCTGGGGTGCCAGGCCGACGTGCTGTCACTTGACCCGCACACCCTCGACGACGTGCTGGACTCGATCCTGCTGGTCGGGAGGCGGACCGGCGCAGCAGACCGCGCCACGCGATTGGTGGGTGACCTGCGCGCCCGGCTCGCCCGCACCGCGGCCACGGCCGCCGGGCGGCGGCGCCCGGCGGTGGCGGTGCTCGAATGGGTCGATCCGCCGTTCACCGCCGGGCACTGGGTACCCGACGTGGTCAGCGCGGCGGGCGGCCGACCGGTCGCGGCCCGGCCGGGCGCGCGCTCGGTCCCGACGAACTGGGCCGCCGTCGCCGCCGCGGCACCGGAACTCGTCATCGTGGCGCCATGCGGTTATCACCTGCCCGGAGCGATCCAGCAGGCCCAGACCGCAGCCCAGGCCCTGCCCGGCATACCGGTCTGGGCGATCGACGCCGACGGCATCATCGTCCGCCCCGGACCCCGCCTGATCGATGGCGTCGAGGCCATCGCCTCGATACTGCACCCGGATGCCGTGCCCGCCGCACCGCCTCATACCGTGCACCCGGTCACAGCCCCCAGCTAGCCTGGCCGCTTCGCCCAAGGGCCCTCGTGGCAGCCGTACCCGGATTCGGGTGGCGGCACCATGGATCCCGGGCTTGCGTACCGCGAGCATCGAGTCATGGCCTTTGAATCCGGGCGGCCAGGTATCGCCATGGCGAGGCATGCGTTCTCAGCAAGCGGTTCGGGCAGGCTCGCGATGGGTGACTTTCGCGCAGATGCTGAGAGCGTAGAAGCGGAGATGGCGTCATGAGCGGCGTAATTCCGTGACTGACCAGCGGGCTGACCCGGCAGCGCGGTGGGGCCTGCCGCCCTCTCCGGCAAGACCCTGACGATCTTGGTCAGCGCGCTGCCTACCGGGTCCGTGGGTTTGCCGCGTTCCGGTGGCCTTCCAGCACGGCCATGACCAAACCCATCGCCGCGCGCCATACTCTGCCCATCCAGGAACCAGATCGTCCGGAACCGACGTTAGCGTGCTGCCATGGACAGTGACAGCGGCGCGATCGGGTGCGAACCGCCGGCGGCATCATCGGACCTCGTAACAGGATTTCCAGCCTCGTGAGGAACCTGCGCTTGCTGCGCTGAACAGCCGCAGGCGAAGGCGCCGGCCGGGCGGCCGGGCAGCTTGCGAACGGCCGCCCGACACGACCCTCACCGCGGCAGCCCCGGAGTAAACGATCTACGTCAGTTGCGCGTCAGTGCGCCCTCGGGGTACCTGACCAACGCGACTCGGCCGTATCGAGGATGAGCGCTCTGGACGAGGCTGGGTCGAGCGACGCACCGACGAGCATCTGAAATGCGATCCTATGCAAGTAGGTCTCTCTCTCGCCTTCCAAATTGAAGTCGTTTCTCAAATGCTCAGTGCAGACCACGTCTTGTAGCGTGGGATCGTTATCTGACCCAAAACGGAATATAACAAATGACTCTGCGAAGACCGTGTGCTGCGCGTCGAGGGGAAAGATCCGCAACGTCAGGTTAGGCCGGTCAGCGTCATGTGCGAGCCGCTGAAGCTGCTCATACATCACCGACTCATCGCCGGCCCGGCGCCTCAAGACCGACTCATCAAGCACGACTGACAACTGCAGCCCCGGCTCGCGATCCAGCAGTTCCTGGCGCCGCATGCGGATCCTGACCAGTCGCTCGACCATGCCCGGCGCGATCGGCTCGATCTGGTTGTAGCTGCTGATTATATGCCTGGCATAAGCTTCTGTCTGTAAAAGACCAGCAACAACGTCAACATGCCATATAGCAATCGAGCTCGCCTCATGCTCGAAGCCAATGAACTGCTGATAGTCCGGGGAAAGGACATCTCCGAACTCTTCCCACCAGCCCTTCTGAGCCGCATCCTCGGCGAGCGCAAGCAGGAGCACGCGGTGGGGCCCGGTGATCTCGTAGTAGTCGAGCAGTCGCTCGACCTCCCGCGGCTGCAAGCCGGTCCTGGCCCGCTCGTATCTGCTGATCTTGGAAGGCGACCATTTCAGCGCGGCGGCGACGGCATCTCCGCTCTTGCCTTTACTTTCCCTGATCCTGCGCAGTTCCGCGGCGAGACGGCGGCGCCGAACCGTGGGGCTTCCTGGCACGATCATCCGGCGTCCCTCCCCTCGACGTCGGGCCGACGGGATCAGTGCGACATCGCGCAGATATGCAAGCTGCATTGAAAATTTTATTACACCTCACACTGAAAATCGAACGCAACTAACCCTGCGCCCGTTGAGGCTTTGACCTCCTGCGGTCCACGTCCGCCGCCGCTCCAACGGGAAGACTGATCATGAAACCAGGTACGGTAGCAGGACACGCCGCCAGTTCGCCAGCCACGCCGCCGGTGACCCGCGAGAGCAGGCCACAGGGAAAGAGCTCCAGGCCGTAGATCTCGCCCAACTCGGAGCGCAGCGTCGCGTCGGTCCAGACGATGTCCACCAGTTGCCGACCCAAGGCCGGTGTCCGCGAGGGGTATCTTGACCGCCAGTTGTACCTAACGCACGGCAATAGCCGGGTCCCCTTGATGACCTCACGATCGGTCTGGCCACGCATTGGATGAATCCGCGGCGCCGTCCTTTTGGTTCAGCAATGATGATAAGTGTTCGGGGCCGCGGAATAGGCGGCTACCTGCACGTGCGCGCTGGGTGCATGGCCAGCAGCCGCGGAAATTCCCAAGCCTGTCAGGGCCGACCCGGTCACACCGAGCGCTAGGATAGCGGAAATGAGGATAGCTCGCCCGATGCGCATGGTTCCTCCATCGCGACTTCCCAGGTCAGCAAGGTGTTGTGTGGCCCTGCCGGCCTGCACGGCGTATCCACGTCATGTGGAGCTATTTCCAGCTTTTACTCATTCCATACGCCACGGTCAACCATTTTCTCGAGTTTCTTAAAAATGAAAACTGCATAGCAACTATTGTTGCTCTCTTGCAAGAAATATGCACGTCTGCATGCGGGGGAAATTTAGCGTTTCCGTGCGCTGCAAGCCTCTTTGCAACTTGCACCGCCCGGGCCGGGAAGCTCACGATATGATTTTTTACAAGAAAGCTCCTTCAGCGGGTTAACTTACGCCGAAAGCGCCGCTTGTTCCCCAAATTTCCCAGTAGTAAAATACACTCCGTGCCCACCGCGACCCCCGCCGGTGCGCTCATCGGCCGCGACATCGAGCTAGCGATGCTGGCCGGGCTCGTGAAGGAAGTGGCGGCGGGGCGGGGAAGCGCGGTGCTGATCGAGGGCGAGCCGGGAATCGGCAAGTCCGCGCTGGTGCGGGCGGCTCTGATCGGGGCGGCCGATGTCGGCTGTCAGGTGTTCTGGGGCGCCGGTGACGAATTGGGGCAGGCGTTACCGCTGCTGCCGCTGCTGGAGGGATTACGGGTACGCGAGCCCTCCACAAATCCCCGGCGAGAAACGATCGTGCGGCTCTTGCGCGGCGAGGTCGCCGCCGATCGCGGCGCGGATGTGTCAGCGGCGCTTGCGGAGCAGTTGCTGGCCCTCGTCGCCGAGCAGTGCGCCGCGCAGCCAACGATCCTGGTCATTGACGATCTCCAGTGGGCAGATCAGGCCAGCATCGCACTGTGGGGACGGCTGGCAAGGTCGGTCCCGCAGGTGCCGCTGCTGCTGGTCGGGATGATGCGCCCGGTGCCGAAGCGGAATGACCTGCTGGCGCTGCGGCGAGCCGTGGGCGACGCCGCACGGTTGCAGCTCAGCGGGCTCTGCGCGCCTGCCGTGGCCGAGCTGGTGGCCGCCCTGGTCGGCGGCGAGCCGGACGGCAAGCTGCTGCGGCTCGCCGACGGCGCGGCGGGCAACCCGCTCTACGTCACTGAACTGGTCGCTGCGCTGACCCGCAGCTCCGGTGTGATCATTACCGGCGGCAGAGCCGCCGAGCTGACGAACGGTTCCGCCCCAAGCTCGCTGTCTGCGGCCATAGCGGACCGCCTTGGCTTTGTTTCCGGACCGGTGCGTGAGGTGCTCCGGGCGGCGGCCTTGCTCGGCGTGGACTTTGCCGTGCGGGACTTGGCGATCGTCCTTGGCAGCGGCGTGGCGGACCTGGTCCCTGCCGTTGACGAGGCACGCGCCGCCGGTGTGCTGGCCGAATCCGGCAGCGGTCTCGGGTTCCGGCATCCGCTGATCCGTGCGGCACTGTACGAGGAGATGCCGGTGCCGGTTCGCGCCGCCTGGCACCGCGACGCGGGGCGCGCCCTCGCCGAGGCCGGTGCGCCGACGGACCGAGTTGCACGGCAACTGCTGCGGGCAGTCGGCGGGCCAGGCGGCACGTCCGAGCCGATGGATGAGTGGATGCTGAGCTGGCTAGCTCGCACGGCGAAATTGCTGGTCGGTCAGGCGCCCCGGGTGGCGGCAGATCTCCTTCGTCAGGCGGTCGAGAGTTCCCCGGCTGGCTCGGCCCAGCATGACTGTCTTGTCGGCCGGTTCGCGGACGCGCTCTACCGTGTCGGCGATGCGGCCGAGGCCGAGCAGGTAGCCAACCAAGCGCTGGCGCGCGCGGTCGAGCCCGACCTCCTCGTTGACCTGCACTGGACGCTGGCGCAGTGCCGGATGCGTGTCGGCCGGTTCGCGGAGTCCCTGGCCACGCTGGACCGGGCACTGGCTTCCCCGGGTATCTCGGCCCAGCACCGCGCACGGCTGCTCGTGCTCGCGGCGCGAACGCACTGCAACCTCGGCGAGATCGAGAAGGCCGGTCAGGTCGCCGCGACTGCGCTCGCGGTGGCGTCGGAGGCGGCCGACAACTGGGCGATGGCCTGGGCGTTGCACGTGCTGACCATCGTGACCGGGGGGCAGGGGCGGATGACTGACGCGCTGCCGCTGTTCGACCGGGCGCTGACCGTGGCCCAGTCCGATCCTGCGCTGACCGACCTGCGGCTGCTGCTGCAGATAAACAAGGCTGTCACACTGGGCAACCTCGACCGGTATGACGAGGCCCTCGCCGCGGCCCGGCAGGCGCGGCAGCTCGCCGGCCAGGCCGGCACGGTGATCCGGCTGGTTCAGGCGCATAGCGTCCTGGGCAAGTTGCTCTTCGACACGGGGCGATGGGCCGATGCGATGGCTGAGGTGCAGGCCCTGCACGCGGACCTGAAGGACTCCATCGCGGCCTGCTGCGATCTCGGCATTGCCGCCGTGATCTACTTCCATCGGGGCGAGGTCGCCGCGGGCCGCCGCCACCTCGCTGCTGCTGTGCCGCATGCCGAGCGGATCGGAAACAAGGTCATCGGCTCGCTGGCACTGGCCCGCAGCCTGGACCGTGAGCAGGCCGGCGCGCTGCCGGAGGCGCTTGCCGCGCTCACAGCCGGGTTCGCCGGCAATACCGAAGAACTCGACGAGTTCGAGGACCTGCTCGCCGACGCCGTCCGTCTCGCCACGAAGACCGGTGACCTAGCCACCGCGCACGCCCTCACCAACGACGCCGCTGCCCTCGCCGCTGACTCCGAGATTCCCCACCGGCAGGCGAACGCGCTTTACTGCCGCGGCCTGCAGGAGCATGATGCCACCCGGCTGCTCACCGCCGCCGAGCGCTACAGCGAGGCCAGCCGACCGCTGCTTACCGCAAAGGCGCTGGAGGCGGCCGCTGGAGAGTTCGTCAGCGCCGATGACCGCGGCCAGGCACGGGCCGCCTTCACCCGCGCTGTGGAGATCTATACCTCGCTTGGCGCCGCCATAGATGCCGCCCGGTTACAGGCCAGGTTCCGCGCATATGGCATCCGCCGCGGCCCGCACGCGAAACACCGGCAGGCGCGGAGCGGCTGGGACAGCCTCACCCCGGCCGAGACCAAGATCGCTGAATTCGTGGAAGGAGGATTGTCCAACCCAGAGATCGCCGCCAAGCTGTTGCTGTCCCGGCGGACCGTCGCGACTCACGTCTCACACATCCTGAAGAAACTCGACGTCCATTCGCGTACAGACATCGCCCGCGAGGCAGCCAGGCGCACCATCTCATCACGGTGATCGCGGCGCGGGATGGATTGTCGCACAGGGCGTGTCCGGTGGACTAACCGGAAGGCCGACGGTTCACCGGACACGCCCTGGCGGGCTACGGTCGCCGCCCTCGTCAGGATCGGCATGGAACGCGAGCGTGAAGTACACGACCTTGCCCCTGCAGGTCCGGTAATGACCCCAGCCAGCCGACAGGCTGGCGATCAGCATCAAGCCCCGTCCGGTCTCCGCGTCGGATGGCGCATCCACTGGTATCGGCGCGGAGCATGACGTGTCATGAACATCAACGCGTAAATGGCCGCAGGTGCAGGTGATGACAAGCAAGACAGTCTCGCCCACCTCGTGCCTTATGGCATTGGTTACCAGTTCGCTGGTGAGCAGAACCGCGACCTGCGGGTCGACGGGGACATCCCAGGCGAGGATTGTCGCCCGCACATGGCTGCGGGCTGCGGCCGCTGCGGCCGGTCCTGCGGTCAGCGAGATGCGCCGCTCGCGTTGCACGGGCGGGCGGATCGGTGTCGTCGTGTCCATCCGGTTTCCTTGCCAGGCCGGGCTGAACCAGTCCGGGAAGGCGCGAGTCACTTACGTGGCCAGGCGTGGGGCGATCCCGACCAGGCTGTTGACACTGGTAGTGCCGGTTGCACAACAAATGCTGTTGCAAGTTGCAGAGCAAGACATCGGTCAGGTGACGGACTTTTACCGGCACCGCGACCGATGAGACCACCGGCACGACGCTGACCTGGTAGAAAGCGCCTGGCCCTGGCGGACGATCTGATCGGCGGCGGGCGCCCGCCGGGGCGCTCGCAACGCCGATGCGGTTGCTCCCATGGTTGGCGCCGAGCTCGTTTTGTGACGGCAGGCGGAGCAGGCTGCCGTCGTCGAGGGCGTAGCGGGCGGCGGTGCACGAGACGATCCCGGTCGGCACGCAGCCCTCACCCCGGCCGCCACCAGGCCGGCCGCAGGTTCCCGCCGCAGGCTCGTTGGTCCTGGACACGCATTCAAAAATCAGTCACCTGACGGATGTCTCGGTCTGCAACTTGCAGCAGCATTTGTCACGCAATTGCCAGATCCAGCGTCACCAGTTTGATCGGATCTCGCGGGCCGGAGACCACCGGGCCAAGATCAGTCAACTGGGTGGCGACAACGGAGAAAGGCGGGACCGTTGGACATTGTCCGGCTGCGGGAAAACTTCGCCCGTGTCGCGGCGCACGGTGACGAGTTACCGCTGTTCTTCTACTCCGACCTGTTCATCAAGCACCCTGAGGTGCGAGAGCTGTTCCCCGTCTCGATGGCGGCGCAGCGCGGACACCTCGTCGATGCGCTGGTGAAGATCGTCTCCCACGTCGACAAAGCTGATGATCTGACCGCGTTCCTTCAGGGACTGGGCCGTGATCATCGCAAGTTCGGCGCTGTCGCCGAGCACTACGACGCCGTGGGCGCCAGCCTGCTGGCGACCTTGGAGCATTTTTCCGGGCCCGCCTGGACGCCAGAGCTAGCCGCCGACTGGACGGCGGCCTACGAGCTCATCGGCTCGATCATGACCGAGGCGGCCGCCGCGGACGAGCAAGTGCGGCCCGCTTGGTGGCGGGGCACGGTCGTAGCCCATGAGCAGAGGGCGTTCGATATCTCCGTGCTGCACGTCCGGCCGGAGCCGCGGATGGACTACCTTCCCGGGCAGTCCGTGGCGATCGAGTCCCCGAGCCGCCCGAGGCTGTGGCGCTACTACTCGATGGCGAACGCGCCGCGTCCTGACGGTCTCCTCGAGTTCCATATCCGGCTGATCGACGGCGGCGCCGTGAGCATGGCGCTCACCAGCAGCAAAATCGCTCACACCGAACTCAGGCTGGGACCTCCTGTCGGTGCCCTGACGCTGAGTCAGCCGCTGTCCGGCCGCGACCTGTTGCTCGTGGCGGGAAGCACTGGGCTGGCCCCGCTAAAAGCCATTCTCGGGCAGGTCGCGACTCTGCAGCAGCCGCCAAAGGTGCACCTGTTCTTCGGCGCGCGGAATCCTGACGGGCTGTATGACCTGGGCAGCCTGGAGAAGATGGCCGCCGAGCACTCGTGGCTGACCGTCACGCCAGCCGTGTCAGCCGACTGTAAGTTCGCCGGCGAGGCCGGCAGCCTTCCGGATGTGGTAGCCCGGCACGGCGACTGGTCAGGGCACGAAGCCTACCTGGCCGGCCCGACTGAGATGGTCCAGGAAACTGTCACCCGGCTGGCTTCAGCGGGCATGGCACAGGAGCAAATACATATCGAGGATTTCGGGTGGAGCGAGCCTTGACAACAACGTGGTTCGACGAGAAGGACCGGTTGACTCTCGAAGAGTTGCAGACCATGACGTTTCCCCTGTCGCGGCTGGGGCGGCGCGGTTACGAGGAGGAGCCGGTCAAGGAGTTCCTGCGCATGGTGCACGCCGAGTTCGTGCGTCTGGTCAACGAGCGGGCGTCCTTGTGGCAGGAAGTTCAGCGACTGCGCCAGCGGATTAACGCCGGAGGAGGCGACGGCGATCCGCAGGAGGTGCTGTTCGGAAAGGCAGATGCGCACATACATGCGGTGCGGATACTGTCAACCGCGCAGCAGACCGCGGACCGGTACGTGGCCGATGCGCAGGCTTACAGCAGCCGGGTAACCGAGGAGGCCAGGCTGCGCCGCGATCACATCATGCGAGAGGCCCAGCAGCACTCGGACATGATCCTGGAAGATGCTCACGCCAGGGCCCGTGACGCGGCGGTTTCCGCGCTGAACGCCCCGGTTCCGCCGCAGACCGACCGCGAGCGGCAGGCCTCCCAGGCCGAGCTTGCGTATCTGCGGACCTACGGCGACATCTACCGGGCACACCTGCGGGCCTACACCGAGGGTGTCCTGCGCGGTATCGAGGAGTGGGAGCGCAAGGAAGCAGCCGCATTCCAGGAAGCAACGCAGTGGCACGCCGATCATGGGAGCATCGGCCCTTGATCCGACGCATAAGCTCAGCCTTGCGCCGCCGGGCCTGGCTGAGGACCGTGGGAACGGGCCGACTTCGGCCGTGCGAACGCCGGATGGCGGTAGAAGTTCGGCGTCTGGTCGAAATCCTTGTAGTACCGGTGAAAGACCGGGGTCGCAGACGATGCGGCGGGCGGCACGATCCAGGTCCAGTCCGCGGGGCAAGCCCGGCCGTGCCGTTTTTCCCGTTCAAGGTGCTGGAGAAAGCGAACCGACTCGGTGTGATGATCGGTGATCGTTACCCCGGCGGTGCTGAACGAATGCAGGACCGCGAGGTTGAGCTCGGTCAGCGCCTTGTCCTTCCACAAGGTACGGTCGCTGGCCGTGGACACGCCCATGTGCCGGGCGATCACTGGCAACTGGTCGTAGCGGCCAGTGTCGCCGAGGTCCCGCGACCCGATCTCCGTGCACATATACCAGCCGTTGAATGGCGCGGCGGGGTAACGGATGCCGCCCATGTCCAGGTACATGTCGCTGATCACCGGCACGGCGTGCCACCGCAGCCCGAGGCCGACGAACCAGCCAAACTCCGGGTGTTCAATGATGACCTCGAGTACCGCGTCCGCGGGCACTTCGTGCAGCGTGACAGGCCCGCCGGCCTCCTGCACGAGCAGCGGGAGTATGTCGAACCGGCCGGTCGGCCGGCCGCCTGGCCAGCCGAGATCGCTGGCCAGGCGTGTGACGGCCACGTTCAACGGATCCCCGATCACCGCGCCGCCGTCGGTCTCGTAGCCCGCATACCGGACCAGTTGCGGGTTGAGGATCCGCGGACCTGGTCGGCCCGGGGCATCCGGCGCGAACACAGTGATCATCGGCCGGATCCGGCCGCCGTTCGTCGTCTCGCGCAGGTGGACGATCGACTCGGCCGCGATGTCCGATGCCGCGGTGAGCTCGCGGCGGTCGCGTACCCTCAGGCTCCCCCAGTACAGTCGTCCGATACACCGGCGGCTGTTCCGCCAGGCGACGCGCGCGCCGAATTCCAGCTCAGCAGCGGTGTGCCGGTAGGTGCCCGTCGTCTCGATCTCGTGGCGGACGTGCCGCAGCCGCCGGTCGGGTGGCCCGGCGCGATTTTCGGCGTGGAACAGCGTGACGAACCGCTCTGCGCTCACAAACAGGCTGTCAAGGGCGGACGAGTCATCGCCAGCCAAGGACCGCCCGCCAGGAAGCACGGGCGGGTTGGCGGCGAGGCTGGACTCGACTTCGTGCGACAACTCGGGCGGCGCCACCGGGCAGGCCGACAAAGACGGGAACACCGAGGACTGCTCGCCGCGCTCCAGGCCGTGGTTGCGGCCGTGGGCCCGGCCGGGACCAAGAATGCGCCAGCGAGAATCCGGAGGGATTCGACCCTTGTTCAGAACCACGGAGACCTCCCTGGCAGCCCCGGCCATTTGCTGCGTCTTTCGATAGCGGGGCGACCAGCGACTCCCGCTGCCAAGGACTGCAGCACAATCGTCTGCTACCAGCCTGGACGCGCATCTTGCGCTCGACTTGACGCCTACGTTGCACCCCAGGTCATGGCGCGCGCCGGGTGCCAGCGGCGGCGCGCCGGGTGCCAGCGGCGGCACGCCGGACTAGGAGGTGCGGGGTGCCAGCCGCGGCACGCCGGACTAGGAGGTGCGGAGGCTGAAGGCGGGGTCAATGGTCTCTATGCGTATGCGCGCTGTCTCTGCCTCTGGCACGCCGAGCCGTTCGAAGATGTCCAGCGCCTGCCTGAGTACAATCCGCGCCACATAGGGCTGCCGCTCTGTGTAGAGCGTCGATTCCGCCATTCCTTCGAGGATCTTACCTTCCTCGAATGGGTCGCCGATCTCTCGGGCCAGCCGAAGAGCCGTGTGGTAGTTATCGAGCGCTTCGCCGTACCGGCCCGATCCGCAATATATGTCGGCAATCCTGCGAAGTGCGATCAACTGCTGGGAAAGGTTCCCGATCTCGTCGGCGATCTGCCGCGCCTTCTGGTGATGAACAAGCGCCTCGTCGTAGCACGCCGCGCTCTGATAGATGTCACCAATGTCATTGAGCACGTCAGCTTCATCCGGGAGGTCGCCGATGTCACGATATATCGCGAGTGCCCGCCGACAGGCGGCAAGTCCTTCCTCGTAGCTGCCCTTGTAATGGTGGACACTGCCAATGTTCTGGTACAGGATCGCCTCGTTCTGCGTTCCGCCTATTTCACGGAATATCTGCAGGGATTTCTGGTAGGCGTCGAGCGCCTCCCTATGGTAGCCGCTGTACAGGTGTATTCTTCCCAGATTGTTGAGCGCCTTCGCTTCTCCGCGCCGGTCGCCGACGTCACGGTAGACCGAAAGCGCCTCCCGCAGGTGAGCATTTGCCTCCGGGTAGCGCCCCAGATGCCAGCAGGCGATCCCGGAATGGCTCAAGGTGTCGGCCACGCCGCGCGGGTCTGCGGCGGCGCGGTACAGAACCCACGCTTCATTGAAATAGGCGAGTGCTTCACGGGAACGGGCTGTGCGCTGGTGGGCCAGGCCCATCTGGTCCAGGGACTCAGCCTCGCCTGCCCGGTCGGCCAGCGACCGGTAGATCGCCGCGGCTTCCTCGGCCAGGGGAAGCGCCGCCTCGTGTCGGCCGGTTTGCTGGCGCACCGCGCTGAGCGCCAGCAATGCCCGCGCGATCCTGGCCGGGTCAGCGAGATCACGGCAGGCCTGCAGGGCAAGGGTGTGGGCTGCGATCGCCTCATCCCAGTGCGCCTTGATTTCCAGGAAGTCGGTCAGCACATGGATGAGGTCGGCGCACTTCTGCTTCCATTCGCGCCTGCCCGCGTAGCGCGCGGCCTGGAGGATGTTGCGCCATTCCGATTCCAGCCAGCCAGCCGCGTCCTCCTGTGTGCCCACGGCCGGGGTGGCGGCTGGCAGCGAGGTGACCTGCACGAGCGTCCGGCGCCGAAACGGGTGAAGGACCCGGTCGGCCAGATCGGCTGTATGCAGATAGTAGTCAAGGAGCCTGCCGACGGCCTGCCTCTGCTCAGCCTCGGGGTCATCACGCGCGGCGCGCACAGCCGCATAGCCGCGGATGAGGTCGTGGAAACGGAACTGACCGTCCCGGGCCGGTTCCAGCAGGTGACAATCGAGCAGGGTGATGAGGGCCTTCTCCGCCTCGGCGAGGGTGCAGCCGCCCAGGGCGGCCGCGGCCGGCAGGCTGAGAGAAGCGCAAGGATTGACGCCCAGCCGCCGGAAGAACCGCAGATAGTTGGGCTCAAGCGCACGGTAGGAGAGATCGAAGGCGGCTATCACCTCCGGGCTCGCCGCGCCGGTGTCGCCCAGCCGCGGGGTGGACTGCGACAGTTCCTCGATCAGGCCGCCGAGGGTCAGCGGGCCGTCCTGCGCGATCCGGCCGGCGGTGACCTGGATCGCGAGCGGCAGCCGACCGCATAGTCCCACGGCCGTGGCGACTTGATCCGCGTCCCCGGCCCTGCCCTCTCCCGCGATCCGCCGGAACAGCGTGATGGCCTCGTCCATGGACAGCACGTCGAGCCTAAGAGTGCGGGCGCCCCGGGAGTCGGGAAGCCTGCGCCGGGTGGTGATCAGGATCAGGCACCGGCTTGTCACCGGCAGAAGCGGGCGAATCTGGTCATGCCCGGCAGCGTCGTCGAGGATCACCACGGCGCGGCGGCGGCTCAGGTGTGCCCGCCACATCGCGACGCGCTCGCCAGTGGTGTCCGGTATCTGCGCGGCCGGCACGGACAGCATCTGGAGCAGGCGGTGCAGCGCCTCAGCTGGGTCGAGTGAAGGGCCCCCGGGGTCATGGGAATGAAGGTTGAGGTAGAGCGTCCCATCCGGGTACTGCCAAGAGACCAGGTGGGCCACGCGGAGCGCCAGCGCCGTCTTTCCCACGCCCGGCATGCCCTCGATCATGACGATCCCGGGGATGTTGCCGCGCTGACCGGTGAGCAGCCCGAGTTCCTCGTGGCGTCCCACGAATTCGGCCGTCTCGGGCGGAAGGGTGTCTGGCGGTGTGGCCCAGCCGGGGCGCCGGCCGGAGGGCGTGACGGCCAGGCCGGGGTCACGGCACAGAATGCGCTGATGCAGCTCGGACAGCATCGGCCCCGGCTCTGTGCCCTGCTCATCAACCAGGCGGCGGCGGGTTTCCCGGTAGAGGCTGAGTGCGTCGGCCGGTCTGCCGCTCCAGTAAAGGGCGGTCATCTGGTGGGCGACAAGCGTTTCATCCAATGGGTACTGAGTCAGCAGATGGCGAAGCTCGCCTACCAGGTCAGCGTGGCGACCAAGCTCCAGCTCACACCCGACACGCTCCACAATGGCCGCCCGGCGCTCCTCTTCGAGACTGTCCCGCATCCGCTCTACCCAGTGGCCGCGGATCCCGGCCAGCGCCTGGCCGCGCCAGAGCCCGTCCGCCTCGCGCAGCAGCACGGCTGCGTGATCGTAGTCGCCGCTTGCGGCCAGGGCATCCGCTTGTCGGCGCAGCCGGCGGAACTGATGCACGTCGACCACCTCGGGATCGACCTCGAGCGTGTAGCCCCCCGCGCGCCCCACCAGTCGCACGCTGTCACTAACGGCCCGCCGGAGTGACGCCCGGAGCCTGGCGATGTAGACCGAGAGGCTCTCCCTGGCCTTTGGCGGAGGCCGCGTATCCCACAGCCTGTCAATGAGAGTCTCAACCGGCACTATCGTGCGTGGCGTCAGCAGAAGCATGGCCAGGATGCACTGCGCCCTGGCTGGTCCAAGATCTTGTCGCTGTCCAGCCGACCAGAGCTCAATCGGCCCGAGCGCCCGGAATTCCATGATCTCCTTGCATCTTCTACCGCTCGTGGACGGGGACGCAGCGACACCTAAACGAGATGTGCCGGAGCATTCCGTCGCGTTGGTACCCACTTGTGTGTAGTTCCCACCCATATCCTGAGACAATTAGCGGAACATGTAAATGATTAGGCCCCTGCGTCAACATGCGATGCAATTTTCACCGCAAGTGAAATCGCCTGGCCGCCGCTACCGCCGGCGTGGCCCGAAGCGCCGTGGGCCGCTCCCTTCGCCCAGCCGAAGCTGAGGCCGCCGGAACCACGAGTGGTTTCCGGCGCCTGCGATGGTTCCGGGCCGACGGCGTGTAGGCCGCCGGTATATCCGGCAAGATCTGATGGGGCCCGATGCAGTTCATCACGCTCGCATCCGCCCGGTGCGGCATGGCTACCACCAGCCCACCGGGCTAGCTCGTCGCCGACGGCCGCAATCGCAATCACCACCATTAGCGCAGCGCTTGGTCTTTTACCGAAACGGACGGCAGCGGTCAGCTCAGTACGGCACGAGCAGTTACGGCCATGTGCGCGTCGTGACGATACCAAACGTGGTTGACAAAATGTCGGGCGGATCGATCCGAATGCCACGTGCCGAGATGGAGAATGGTGTAGTTTTTCTTTAAGAGATTCTGCAGACTCTACTATCTAAGTCACCAATGAAGGGGATCATCCCATGAAGACTCATCGGTGGATTCTGCACGGTGCCATACAGGCGCGATCCGTCCCGGTCGACGGCTCAACGGGAGCGCCGCGAACCGATCCGCTGGTCGGGGCGGCGCGCGGAATTCTCATTCTGGCTCTCGTGCTCGGCAGCCTCGGCGCCGACGCACTGGCGTCGTCGGGCTACGGCAACGGCGACCATGCGAGTGCCCATCAGTCAGCGGGTAACGTTCATCCCGCGGCGCGCGCTTACTCGATAAGCTTCAGCAACATCGAAAATAGACCCTGGATGTATTGACCCAGTATCAGGCTCAGGATCTATGCGCCGTGGATCTCCTTATGCGGGTATGGTCGCGTTTCGGGCTGCACTCATTCCTGCTGAATGAGCTGCCGGCTTTTCCGGATGCTGGTTCGCGGACCTGGAAACAAGTTCTGCTTCATGCGTCTCGTCGACACCGGCATGGTAGTCGAGCGGACCGCAGCAATGCGGCTAGCGCCAGGCCGATCGTCTCGGCGTTGCCTGGCTCGAAAACACGCGCGTGAGCGGCACCAACCGCATGAGGGTTGGGCGTAGGTGGTATGCGAAACGGCGGGTCGGCGGGTGCCGCTGGCAGCTCGATCTTGTGACCGACCCGATCATTCCGGCTCTGCCGGCAGGTGCGGGTATCGTCGTCGCGGAGCTTAGCCGGGCCGCCGTTCGTCTATCACGCAGCCGGGTTCAGTGACTCGGCTTGGGGATCTCCTTGATCTCGCGGCGCTGGCCCTGGGTGGAACCTTCGGCGGATTGCCCTTTGGTCCCGGGGAAGAGCTAGCCGAACCCGTTGGCGTTTGAAGTTGCGGATCACTGCCGTGGCGCCCATAGTCGTGCGGCTGCGGGCGGCGGGGTGGTGGTGGGAAGGAGGGGCAACGGCGCTCACCGCCCTGCCGCAGACCCTGCGAGAACTGGTGGAAGCCCTCGACGTCGGCACCTGCGATGCGATAGCGGAGCGGGCACGGCGGGAGATCGCCGCGTGCGACGCCAAACTGCGCCGTGCGGCCGATGGGTAGCCATCGAAATCCTGCCATTCTTATGCCGCTTCCGCTGCGGCCGTGGCGCTGGTACCGCCGCGAGACCGCGAGCCTGGCCAGGCCGATGCGCTTGAGGATCCGGTGCGCGCCGGAGCTGCTGATCACGAGGTCGAGGTAGCGCCACAGGGAGATCGGAATCTTCGCTGAGCCGGACTGGTAACTGTGACATGATCTGAGACCGCAGATGCCGAGCGGTGTCTGTGGTTCAGAAGTGAGTACAGTGGGTAGTTAATCTTCTACTCTACGTAGTCAGAAGTTCCAGGCCATAACTCAGACGACATTCAGCGAGGTAAGGACATGAGAAGACCCACGAGCGGGGGCCAGCCGGAAAAGCCGGGTTCAGGCCCTCACTGGATTAAGAGCTCCCTGAGCCGCTTCAACAGCAACTGCGTCGAGGTGGCAAGCCTGCCTCGTGGCGAGATCGGTGTTCGCGACAGCAAGGATCCGAGAGGTCCGGTTCTCCGATTTACATCGGACGAATGGCGTGCATTTCTCGGAGGAGCGCGAAAGGGAGAATTCGACGGATTCGGCAAAATATGACCGCTATGGGCGGCGCGTCGTAGCGGCCTGCTCAGGCTAATCGCCGAGCAGAACCCAGGCGAAGGCCCCTCCCCGAGCGCTGAGGGGCCTTCGCCCAGGCGGGCAGTAGACCGCCGGTCTGGGTCGGACACAGCCGGACTCGGCGGGCAACCGTGGGGCACAATGCGACAAGATTGAGCCCGCACGCAAACCCGGGAAGCCCCAGGCCACGAGTGCCGTTGTCGCAGGTGGTGGCAGATCCAGGATTGGGATCTGGGTAGGCTTGAGCCGACGGCTTTACAAACCACCCGCCTTTCTTAATGTCCCCTTGGCTCTCCTGCCAAGTAGACGAGTGGTGAATTTGATTCGGATCACGATATAAATTTAACTTCTGCAGCGGCCCCGAGAGGTGAACACTATCGGGATCGTCATGGATGTCCTGGTTGCCGAGTCCGCTGGGGCGTGCCACCCGAAGTGGACGCGACGCGATCTCGAAATTGTGTGAACGGATCCCGGCCGGCAGAACTCCGGCGTCCTCGGACCGCGCATGGCGAAGAGCGAAGAGTCCCTATCCGAGGATCGCACCGACGCGGCATCCTCTCTTTTGCGACTCTGTGGCCGCCACGAGAGGCTCGAAAAACGTCCTTCGGCGGCTCGCGCGGCCGCGCGAATCGGATCCACCGGCACTTGCCTAGACGATGCTGCGCTCCGGGCGGAGCGACGACGCGGCGAACCGGTCTGCGCTCAGCGCTGCGACGTCGAGGAATGGCTGCCGGCCCAGGTACAGGTCAGCCAAAACCTCGCCGACCGCAGGCCCCATCAGGAACCCGTGCCCGGAGAAGCCGGTGGCGTAAAGGAACCGGCTGACTGTGGTGGCCTCGCCGATAAGCGCGTTGTGGTCCGGCGTCACCTCATACAGCCCGGCCCATCCGGTCTTGATGCCCGCGCTCATCAGCGCGGGTGTCCTGCGCTGCATCGCCTCGCCCAGGGCAGGCAGCCACGCGTCGGACCGGTTCAGCTTGAACCCGGGCGTCTCGCCCGGATCGGACATTCCAAGCAGCAGGCCCGGGCCCTCGCGGTGGAAGTAAAAGCTGGTGCCGAAGTCGATGGTAAAGGGCGTGCGCGGGTCAAGGCCAGGGACGAGTTCGGTTACCAGGATCTGCCTCCGCAGCGGGGTCACCGGGAGCGGAACGCCGACCCACTCGCCCACCTGGCGCGACCACGGCCCGGCCGCGCAGATGACGGTACCGGTCTTGACGCTCCCGCCCTCGGTGATGACGGCGGTGATCCGGCTGCCAGCGGTCGCTATGCCGGTGACCTGGCAGTGCGGGACAAGACGCGTCCCGAGGCGGCGCGCGGCGGTCGCATACCCAAGCACCACAGACTCCGGCGTGCAGTGCCCGTCGGTGGGGGAGAATGCCGCGGCGAGTAGACCGTCAGTGGTAATCAGCGGCGAGAGTTTCGCTGCCTCGGCCGACGAGATCATCCGGCTCGGCACCCCCAGTTCGTTCTGGATTTCTACCGCGCGCTCGAACAAGCTCACCTGCCCTGCGGAGTCGAGTAAGAAAAGGTAACCCACTTGGTGAAGGTCGATTTCCTGGCCGAACTGCTCCGCGAAGGTCTCGAAAGTCCGCAGGCTCCGTAGCCCCAGCTGGATATTGACCGGGTCGGAGAACTGAGCCCGGACCCCGCCGGCCGCCTTGGAAGTGGACCCCGACCCGAGGACGTCCCTCTCCACAAGCACCACGCCGACTACACCGGCGGCGGCAAGGTGATAGGCCGTGCTGAGGCCCATGATCCCGCCGCCGATGATCACCACAGACGCCCGCGGCGGTAGCTCGCGGCCAGTGCTCGCCATCGGCTTCCTCGCTCTCCGCAGCCGGGCGGAATAGCCCCGGCCTTCTCATCATGCCCGCGCCGGCACCCGGTGCTGACCGGCTGCGGGGGGTGGCGGCCGAAACGGCGCGCGGGCGGCGGGCGAGACGGCGATGGCCGGGGGCCGGGCGAGACGGCGATGGCCGGGGGGCGGGCGAGACGGCGGAGGGTAGCGGGGGCGAGACGGCGGCGCGGGCACGCTGGGGGCCGAAACCACGGCGGGGGCAGGGTTGGCGCGCCGCGAACCGCCGGCGGATTGGCATGCGAAGTTGTATCACTTACGGTATGCGGAAGAGGAGGGTCGCTATGGCGGATGGGCTCTTCAACCTAAGCGGCAAGGTCGCGGTCGTCACGGGCTCCGGCCGCGGCCTCGGGCGCGCCATCGCCAGCGGTCTCGGCGAGGCGGGCGCGGCCGTCGTCACATGCTCACGGACCCTGGCCGAAGCGGAACGGGCCGCGGCGGAGATCCGTTCCACGGGCGGCCGAGCCATCGCCGTGCACGCCGACACCTCTGACCGCGCCAGTGCCGAACAACTCGTCGCGACGGCCGTCAGCGAATTCGGGCAACTGGACGTGCTGGTCAACAACGCCGGCATCGACCGGATCGAGCCAGCCGAGGACGTCAGCGACGAGCACCTGCTCAGCGTGCTGCAGACGAACCTGGTCGGCTACTTCCACTGCGCCCAGGCGGCGGGCCGCCACATGCTCGGCCGTGGCGGCGGGTCGATAATCAACATCTCATCGATCGCCGGCCAGGTCGGCATCGCGGGGCTGACCTCGTATTCTGTCTCCAAGGGCGGCGTGGACCAGATGACCCGAGTGATGGCGGTCGAATGGGCCACCCGTGGGGTGCGGGTCAACGCCATCGCGCCCGGGTACTTCGAGAACATCATGGTCGGCGCCGACCAAGAGCACGGCCGCCCGGACAAGCAGCAACAGGTCGTCACGTTCACCCCCATGGCCAGGCGCGGGTGCCCAGACGAACTCGTCGGGCCAGTCGTTTTCCTCGCCTCCGACGCGTCCAGCTACGTCACCGGCACCGTGCTGTACGTCGATGGCGGCTACACGGCGGCCTGACCATGGGCCTCGACGCGCTCTCGCACATGTCCAGGTGGGGCTACAAGAAGGTGATGCTGTGCCATGACCCGGACACCGGACTCCGGGCGGTCATCGCCATTCATTCCACGGCGCTCGGACCGGCCACGGGCGGCACGCGCATGTGGCCGTACGAGTCCGGCGACCAGGCGGTGCTTGATGCCCTGCGGCTGGCCCGCGGCATGACATACAAGTACGCCGCTGCCGGAGTCGATCTCGGCGGTGGGAAGGGTGTGATCATCGGCGACCCGAAAACGGACAAGACCGAGGCGCTGCTACGCGCCTACGGCAGGTTTGTCGACTCGCTGCGCGGCGAGTACATCACCGGCGAGGACGTCGGCACCACGCTCGAAGACATGGAGACCATCTACGCGGAAACCGACCACGTCGTCACCCTTCCCGAGCACTGCGGAGGCGCCGGGGACATCTCGCCGGCCACCGCCCTCGGCGCCGTCATGGCCACCCGGGCTTGCGCCGAACGCATCTGGGGGACGCCGAGCCTGGAGGGACGCCGGGTCGCGCTCCAGGGGCTGGGAACAGTCGGCAGCAAGGCGCTCGCGCTGCTGCTGGCAGAGGGTGCGCAGGTGGTGGTCACCGACCTGGACGAACAGAAGGTGGACTGGGCCAGGGACACCCACCGAGTGGCTGCGGTCGCGCCAGCGGAGATCTACCGCCAGGACGTGGATATCTTCGCCCCCTATGCCCTCGGCGGGGTCATCAACGACGCGACCATTCCGCAGCTGCGCTGCCGGATCGTCGCCGGCTCGGCGAACAACATCCTCGGCGAGGAGCGCCATGGCGACGAACTGGAGCGCCGCGGCCTCGTCTACGCGGTGGACTATGTCGCCAACTCCGGCGGCACGATCTTCGACACCGACCGGCTGCGCAAGGGCGGCTTCCAGCGCGAGCGGGCCATGGCCAACGTCCGCCGCATCTTTGAACGTACTCACGAAATATTCGACATCGCGGCGGCCAGGAAATTGCCGTTGTACCAGGCCGCCGACCTGCTGGCTGAGCAGCGCATCGCGGGACTTAGATCCCTGCCCTTTCTTGACGCGCCTCGGCCCAGGACGTAGGGGGGTGACAGGGAACGACGTAAGGGGCGACAGGGACAGGAGGTAGGGGGTGACAGGGAATGACGGAAACGACAGAGGTGGCTGGCACGCGCGCTCCGGCGCCTGCCAGCCTCAGCGACGGGGTTTACCAGCGGCTGCGTTCGGCCATCGTCCGCGGTGACCTGCGCCCGAATGAGCGGCTGGTGGAGGCCGACCTCGCCGGCTGGCTGGAAGTGAGCCGCACTCCGGTGCGGGAGTGCCTGCAACGGCTTGCCGCGGAGCGGCTCGTCGCGAACCGGCGGCGGGGGTGGATTGTCCAAGAGCACTCGACGCAGGAGATCCGCGAGATATACGACGTGCGCGCCGCGCTGGAAGGCTATGCCGCCCGGCTGGCCGCCCGCCAGGCATCGCGCAGCCAGGTGGAGCGCATCATGGCGCTCGCGAAGATCGACCCGGCCACCTACGCCGATCCGCCCCGCAGGGGCTTCGTCGAGTACAACCAGGAATTCCACGACACCGTCGTCGAGTCGTCCGGCAATACACGGCTGGCGGAGGCGATCCGGCGCAGCCGGGGGTACTACTTCAACTACCGGATCGCAGCCGTCTACACCGCGGCGGAGGTGGCTGAGGGTATCGCCGGACACCGGGCGATCGGCCAGGCCATCCGGAGGCGGGACGGCGACGCGGCGGAGCGGCTCACCCGCGCCCATGTGTACGAGGCGCTGGAGGCGGCCGTGAACAAACTGTGACCGTAATTTGCCTGCGGTCCGGCATTTAATAGGGCACTAAGGTATACGTGCTCACCCGATAGGTCTTAAGATGCCGCAAAATTGCGGGGGGCGGCTGACACGAAGAGGCAGGCACGATGAATGGTGTTGGCTCAAGAGCAGCGGCCACGGCCCTGCTCGCCGCGATCGCCCTCGCCGCGGCAGCGTGCGGTTCGGGAGGCTCAGCCAGCTCGGGCGGCGGCTCGGGCCCGATCGCTATCGGTGTTCCCGTGCCGCTGTCCGGTGACTACGCGAGCGCGGGCACGGACATCCTGCACGGCGCCCAGCTCGCTGCGAAGGACATCAACGCGTCGGGCGGCATCAAAGGCAGGAAGATCAAGATTGTCGCGCAAGACGACACCTGTCAGGCGCAAACGGCGGCCCAGGCGGCCCAGAAGCTCATCTCTCAGAGCGTCGTAGCCGCAGCCGGCGGCTACTGCTCGACGGCCGCGCTTCCCGAGCTCGCGGCCTTTCACCGCGTGAAGATTCCATTCGTAATGGACGCCTCGACCAACCCGCAGCTGACCGAGGAGGGCTTCGCGGAGGCGCTGCGCACCATAGGCCGTGATGATGAGCAAGGCCCGTTCGTCGCCAAGTTCATCACGGGCTTCCTGCACGCCAAGCGGGTGGCGGTCGGCAACGACAACAGCACCTACTCCAAGGGCCTGGCCGACAGCACGGTCGGCGCGTTGCGGAAGGCCGGCGTTCAGGTCGTTTTCAACAACGCGCTGACGCCTGGGCACTCCGACTACACCTCCTTCCTCACCAAGATCGCCCAGTCCAAGCCCGACCTCTTCTACTACAGCGGTTACTACCCTGAGTTCGGGCTCCTCCTCAAGGAGGCCAAGCAACTGGGGATCAACTTCACGATGATGGGCGGGGACGCGAACAACGACCCGACGCTGATGAAGACAGCGGGCAGCGCCGCGAACGGCGCTCTGGTCGACACCGCGCCGCTGGCCCAGTTCCTCAGCAGTGCCAAGGGATATGTAAACGCCTACCAGGCCGCATACCACGCCGGACCCGGCCCGTATTCCAGCTACGAGTACGACGCCGTGGGAATGATCGCCCAGGCGATCAAGAAAGCGGGCGCCACCCAGCCGACCAAGATCACCGCAGCGCTGCACGCCATGACCAGCTACAGCGGCATCACCGGTACCTTCCATCTCGACAACCATGGTGATCGGCTGCCGGTCAATTACATCGTGACAATCGTCAGGAACGACAGTTTCGTGGCGTACAAGAAGTATGACCAGAGCGCCGGCCGGTGGGTGGACGTCGGCTGACGAGCGAGTGTTCTGGCGGCAACGGGCCGGCGCCCGGCCATTCGCTACCGCAGGGGAGGGATCAAGCCGGGCATGAGCGCGTTCCTCCAGTACCTGGTGAACGGACTCACCAGCGGGGCCTTCCTCGCGTTGGTCGCACTGGGCTACACGATGATCTATGGCATCATCCGGCTCATCAATTTCGCCCACGGCGACGTCGTCATGGTCGGCGCCTTCGTCGGCTATACCGTCGTCACGACGCTCGTGGCACAGCACTGGCCCGTCGCGGCCATTGTGCTTGTGGCACTCGTGGCGGGCATGGCATTGTCCGGCGGACTGGGAATGCTGATCGAGCGCGTCGCCTACCAGCCGCTACTGAATTCGTCGCGGCTCGCCATCCTCATCAGCGCCCTCGGGGTCTCGCTGGCTCTTGAGGAGGGTGCGCGCATCATTTTCGGGGCCGGGTTTTCCTCCTACCCGAACCTGCTGCCGTCGGCGAACTTCTCGCTTGCCGGAGCGCGCACCTCGGACGTGCAACTCGGCATGTTCCTGCTGTGCCTGCTGCTGATGCTCGCCTTGTACCTGTTCGTGCACAAGACGGCGACCGGGACGGCGATGCGGGCGCTCGCGATGGACCGTGACGCGGCCAGGCTCATGGGCATCAACGTGGAGCGCACCATCATCCTGACGTTCCTCCTCGGTTCGCTGCTCGCCGGCGCCTCCGGGGTCATGCAGGGGCTCTACTACTCGCAGATCAATTTCATCATGGGCTTCCTCATCGGCCTGCGCGCGTTCACCGCCGCGGTGCTCGGGGGCATTGGGAACATCCCGGGGGCCATGGTGGCTGGGCTTTTGATCGGCCTCATCGGGTCGTTCTCCGACGGGTACATCTCGTCACAGTGGAGCGACGCGATCATCTTCGCCGTGCTGATCGCGGTGCTCGTGTTCAAGCCCACCGGGATCTTCGGTGAGCGTCTCGCGGAGCGGGTCTAGCCGTGGCCCAGGTCGCACTGTGGCGCCGCCGCGTCCCGCTGACGCCGAAGGCGCGTCTGTACACCCGCGCGGGCGTCACAGTGGCAGCCTGCCTGATATCGCTGCTGCTTCCGTTGCTGCTGTCGGGCTACGGGATGTCGGTGGCGGTCAGCGTCGTCACCTTCGCGATCCTCGGCCTTGGCATCAACATCGTCGTCGGGTACGCGGGACTGCTCGACCTCGGGTACGCCGCATTCTTCGCCATCGGCGCGTACACCTCGTCGTTGCTGCAGCTACACGCGCACCTGACGTTCTGGGAAACATTGCCGCTCGCAGTGGTTGTCGCCGCCATCTCAGGGTGCATCATCGGTTACCCAACGCTGCGGCTGCGCAGCGACTACCTCGCGATCGTGACCCTGGGCTTCGGCGAAATCGTCCGGATCATGGCGACTAACTTCACCTGGACCGGTGGCCCCAACGGCCTGTACGGCATCCCGCCCGCCAGCGTCTTCGGCGCAGAGGTCCTGTCTGGCGACGCCCAGTACTACCTGGGCTTGTTCCTCATGGCGGTCGCGGTCGTCTTCACCGGTCTGCTGTCCCGGTCGCGGCTCGGCCGGGCCTGGCGCAGCCTGCGCGAGGACGAGACGGCAAGTGAGGCGGTCGGCGTGCCAGCAGTCAAGGTCAAGCTGCTCGCATACGTCATGGGCGCCATGGTGGGAGCGCTCGCGGGGATGTTCTTCTCCGCCCGGTTCGGCGCCATCGATCCGACCAGCTTCACCTACAGCACCTCGGTGATGATCCTCATCGTCGTGATCGTAGGCGGAATGGGCAGCATCCCCGGGGTGATCCTGGGCGCGGTCATCGTGGTGGCGCTCCCCGAGGTGCTGCGCCCGATAAGTAACTACCGGCTGCTGCTGTTCGCCCTCGCGCTGATCGTGCTCATGCTGGCGAGGCCGCAAGGCATCTGGCCGGTGGGGCGCTCGCGCCGTGGGTCCTTCACCGCCCCCGCCGCGCCGCCCGGCGAGCTCACGGGCACGGAAGCGCAGCGGCCTGAGCCGGGTTCGGTGCTGCTCTCGGTGTCGGAGCTTCGGCACAGCTTCGGTGGCATCACAGCCGTCGACGACGTGAGCTTCGACCTGCGCGCAGGGGAGATTCTCAGCATCATCGGGCCGAACGGCGCGGGCAAGACCACCGTGTTCAACTGCATCACCGGACTGGTCACCCCGCAGCGGGGGGCGGTGCTCCTGCCCGGCCACGGATCGTTGCGTAAGGTCAAGCCTCACAAGATCGTCAGCCTGGGCATCGCCCGCACCTTCCAAAGCATCCGGCTGTTCGACGGACTCGACGTCGCGGACAACTGTCTGATCGGGCTGGCAGCACACCAGGGCAGGTTGCTCTCAAGGCACGGCCTGCTCGGCCACACCAGCGCCGCGGACCGGCGCGAGGCGACGGCGTGGCTCGATTTCGTCGGGCTGGCCGACCGGGCCCACCTGCTCGCCTCGGAGCTGTCCTACGGCGACCGGCGCCGGTTGGAAATCGCCCGATCCCTGATGAGCAGGCCCTTGATCCTCCTACTCGACGAACCTGCCGCCGGCACCAACCCGACCGAGAAGCGGGCCCTCATGGGGCTTGTCCGGCAGGTTCGTGACTTGGGCGTGGCGGTGCTGCTGATTGAGCATGACATGGACCTGGTCATGGGACTGTCCGACCGAGTCATCGTGCTTGACCAGGGCAAGATCATCGCGGAAGGCACGCCCGGGCAGGTGCGCAAGGACCCGCGTGTGATCGACGCCTACCTCGGCCGGGAGGACGACGCGGTGTCCGCGGAAACGGTGGAGGAGGTCCTGGGGTGGCAATCCTGACCGTGACCGACCTGCATGCCTATTACGGCGATATGGCCGCCCTGCGCGGGGTCTCGCTCCAGGTTGGCGAGGGTGAGATCGTGGCCCTGCTCGGCAGCAACGGCGCGGGAAAGACCACCACGCTGCGGAGCATCTCCGGGCTGCACCGGCCGCGCAAGGGCTCGGTGCGCTTCGGCGGGGCCGATATTACCCGCGAGCGCGCCCACAACATCGTCGCGAAGGGCCTGGCTCATGTGCCGGAGGGCCGGCGGATCTTCCCCGCCCTCTCCGTGGAGGAGAATCTCAACCTCGGCGGCTATCTGTCTCGCCGCGACCGCGGCACCATGGCCCGGCGCAAGCAGCAGGTCTTCGAACTGTTCCCGCGGCTCGCCGAGCGCCGCCGCCAGTATGGCGGCACCCTGTCCGGTGGCGAGCAGCAGATGCTCGCGATCGGGCGGGCACTGATGAACGAGCCCCGTCTGCTCGCACTGGACGAACCGTCCATGGGACTGGCGCCGGTCTTGGTCCGGGCCGTCGGCGAGGTCATCAGGCGGATACGCGCCCGGGGCGCCGCGATCTTGATGGTGGAACAGAACGCCCGGCAGGCGCTCGCCCTCGCCGACCGTGCCTACGTTCTGGAGACCGGCCGGGTGGTCATTGAAGGGCCGGCGGGCGACCTGGCGGCCGACGTCCGTGTCCAGCATGCGTACCTGGGTGGCTCCGCCGAGGAAGCGGCGCCGTAACCGTGGGGGGTGCCGCGATGTCAGGAGAAAAGCACGACAGCAGCGTGCCGCAAGGTCCCGCGCGGCGCCCACAGCCGCCGCCAGCGCCGGCATACCGTGCGACCAGGGGCAACCCTTTGGACACCGATCGTGGGCGCTATGACCGGATCGCGTCCGCGCCAGGACGCCACCTGGCTGAGCAGCTCACGGTGCCGGTGCGGGCGGGACGGGCGTGGGAGGTCCGCGCCGGCCAGGTGTGCCGGATCGTCGCGGTCGCCGGCGCCCAGGTCGGCGATTTCAACTGCTGGAACCGGCACAACCCGCGTGAGCGCCTGTGGGCCGCCCGGACCAGGCAATTGCAGGCCGCCCACGTCACCACGTACGACCGCCTGTGGTCCACCTTGCCGTACCTGCGGCCGATGCTCACCTTCACCGCCGACACGGTGGCCTACGGGCGCGACGACAACGGCGGACGATGCCACGACCTGCTCGGCACCCGGTGCGACCCGTACGTCAACCGGCTGCTCACCGGGGAGGACTTCGACAGCCACTGCCACTCGAACCTTGTCCGCGCGGTGCTGCCCTACGGTCTGACCGAACCGGACGTACACGATGTGCTCAATGTCTTCCAGGTCACAGGTCTCACCGGCGACCGGTATTTCATGTCCGCGAGCCCGGCCCGGCCCGGTGACTTCCTTGAGTTCTTCGCCGAGATCGACTTGCTCTGCGCGCTGTCCGCCTGCCCGGGCGGGGACCTGTCGGTGGAGCTGTGGGGCCCCGCCGCCCAGGACCCGCTGCCGACGTGCAAGCCGCTCCGGGTGGAGGTCTACGACATCGACCCCGCGCTGCTGCGAGGCTGGCAACCGCCGCGCAGCCCCGGCTACCGCGGTATGCACGGGCTGCGGCCGACCGCCGAAGGGGGTGGCGGTACCTAGACGACACCCCGGGCGCCCCGCGCGGCCTCGGTGGCGCGCCCACGTCGCTCCGCACGCCCGGTGAGGTTCGCGCCAGCGGAAGCCGTTAAGGACAATTTCCCGAACGGCTGCCGCGGGCGTGTCACGCCGCCGGGCGGCTGATCGGGTTTTAGAAGGAGAACCCTCCCGGGCGGCCGTTGCGGTCGGCGATCAGGCCCGCCACGGTGGCGATCTCGGCGGGTGTCTTGGAGCCGATGTTGAGGCCGACCGGGCGGCGCACCCGGCCGATCTCGGCTGGCGTGACGCCCAGCTCGGCCGGGGCCGCGACGTGCGCGGCCGGATGCCGGGGGTTTCCATGACGCCGACCCAGCGCGCGTCGCTGGCAAGCGCGTCGCGGAGCATCGGGCCAAGCTCGGGCCGGTGGTGGTCGGTGACCACCACGTCGGCCCGCCCGTCCGGGTAGCTGCGCCTGACGGCGTCCTCCGCCGCGGCGGCGAGGTCGCCGACGGCCGTGGCCCGCTCGGGGTCGGGCTCGACAAGCACTGGCCAGTAGCCGGCATCGCCGCCGTAGCGGAAGCCGGCGACGGGTGAGGCGAAGACGCCCACCCGTCCGGCCACCGGGACGCGCCCGGCGCCGTGCGCGACATCGCAGGCGGGATCGTCGTGCGAGCTGGTCGTGTTGTCGAGGGTGTCACGCGAGGGCCGGGCGTGGCGACCCGGCCGTGGTCGACACGCCCGGCCGCGGCGCCGCCTCCCGCGCCACTGGTCCCAGATACGTCATCAGCCCGCGCAGCCGTTAAGGACCATGAAACAAAGCCGGATACGGCGCGGAAGAGGTGGCCCGATGCTTCACCACCCCGCGGCCTTGCTCATCGCGCTCGCCGCGCTGGTCACGGCTGCGTGTGCTGAGGGCGTACGGTTGCCGACGTGACGTTGGACGAGCTGGCGGTGCGGCTGCGGGAGTTCGCAGCCGCACGCGAATGGGAGCAATTCCACGCGCCGAAGAACCTGGCAATGGCCCTCGCGGGCGAGGTGGGAGAGCTTCTCGCGGAGCTACAGTGGCTGACGCCCGAGGAGGCGGCGCGGGTCATGGAGGACCCGGACGCGGCCACTCGGATGCGATCGGAATTGGCGGACGTCACCATTTACCTGGTTCGGCTGGCCGACCTGCTCGGTGTCGACCTCATCGAGGCGGCGCGGGCGAAGCTCACCGAGAGCGAACGGCGCTATGACGTGGAGAATTACCGCGGATCCGCGCGCAAGGCTCCGCCGATCTCCTGAATGCGTCGGTAGTCACCGGTAATCTGCTCCCGCAAGGGAATGCGGCCCGACGGGCTTCCGCCGATTCTCTCTGATCGCGGACACGCCCCCACCCGCACGAATTCTTCGTGCTGCCTGGGGGAAGTCCGTGACGGGGTTCCGGGTCTCCGCTGCGAGCCTGATGGGCTCGGCCATGGAACGACAGATCGCCGGAATCATCGCCGACCACCTGCGGGCGACGACGGGGCGGTCGCCATCGGAGTCAGAGCGGAAGTCCTGGCGGCGCAGCCTCCCGATATTGGCCCACGACCTCGTGGAGGCCGACCTCGGCGAGGTGGAGATGCTGATCGAGTACCGGCTTCCGCTCACCAGCAAGCGGGCCGATGTCGTGCTCGCGGGCGTCGACCGGCGCACCGGCGGCGATGCATACGTGGTCGTCGAGCTCAAGCAGTGGAGTCAGGCTGAGCTGTACGAGGGCAACGAACGGCTGGTCGTGGTCGCGGGAATGCACCGCGAGGTCGAGCATCCGCTGCTTCAGGTGCAAGGCTATTGCGATTACATCGCCGATTTCGTGGCTTCCCTGCGCGGTGACAACAACGCCGTACGCGGCGTCGCGTACCTGCACAATGCGGCCGACCTTGATGTGGACGGCCTCTTCGAATTCGCAACGACCGAAAGAACCAGGCTCTTCACCAAGAGCAGACGAGGCGCCTTTCTCGAATATCTGCGCGAGCAGTTCGCGCCGGACCGCGGGGCCGAAGCCGCCGACCGGCTGCTGAGGAGCGCCGTACGCCCGTCCAAGCAGCTCCTCAAGCTGGCCGCGGCCGAGATCAAGGACCGCGAGCAGTTCACCCTGCTCGCCGAGCAGCGCCTGGCGTATGAAATTGTCCTGCATGTGGTCGAGAAGGCCCAGCGGTCGGATGCCAAGGAGGTCGTCATCGTCACCGGCGGCCCGGGAAGCGGAAAAAGCGTCATCGCACTGTCGCTGCTGGGTGAACTGTATCGTCAAGGCTATTCGGCATTGCACGCGACCGGCTCCCGGTCCTTTACGCAGACGATGCGGCGGTATGTGGGCCGCGGCGCTCCCCGGATCAAGAGCCTGTTCAAGTACTTCAACAGTTTCGTGGATGCCCAACAAAACGACGTCGAAGTGCTGATCTGCGATGAGGCCCACCGCATACGGGAAACGTCCGCCAACCGCTTCACCATGGCCGCGCAGCGAACCGGACGCATGCAGGTCGACGAGCTCATCGCGGCGGCACGGGTGCCCGTCTTCCTGCTCGACGAGCATCAGGTGGTGAAGCCGGGCGAGATCGGAACGGTAGAGGCCATCAAGTCACACGCGTCGTCTCTGGGGTTCCGCGTCCATCACGTTCCGCTCGACGAGCAGTTCCGGTGCGGCGGCAGCCGGAAGTACGAAAAGTGGGTGTTGCGGCTGCTCGGCCTCGAATCCGGTGGTCCCGAACCCTGGACCGGCGACGACCATTTCGAGGTCACGCTCGCCGAGTCGCCGTGGGAAATGGAGAACATCCTGCGCGGCAAGCTTGGGGAAGGCCGTTCGGCGCGGATATCCGCCGGATACTGCTGGCGATGGAGCGATCCCCGCCCCGATGGCACGCTCGTGAGCGACGTGCGCGTCGGCGACTGGGCCAGGCCTTGGAACGTGAAGGGCGATCGGGCCGTCGGCACCGCTCCGCCAGCGCGCTGTGGGCGACCATGGACGGCGGCTTCGACCAGGTCGGCTGCGTCTACACCGCCCAAGGATTCGAGTACGACTGGTCCGGCGTCATCATCGGCCCCGATCTGGTCGCCCGCCACGGCCGTACGATCACCGTACGGGAGGCCAACAAGGATCCGGAGTCAAAGAAGCGGTCGGTCACCGACCTGCAGTACGACCGACACATCCGCAACATTTACAAGGTGCTGCTTACCCGCGGCATGGTCGGTACGGTCATCTATGCCACCGATCCGCAGACCCAGGAGTTCCTCGCCGAACTGATCGAACCGACGACGCGACCGGTCTGGGAGACTGTGCGTATCCCGTGGGCGACCACATGTGAGGGAGAATCCCATGCTGCCCTGGCGCACCGAGCTTTCCGGACGGATCGACGAGCACATGTTCTCCAGCGAGCTGCTGCGCGGGAACCCGCTGGGCGACCCGTACGAGCGGCCGCTGTGGGTGTACCTTCCGCCCGGGTATGACGACGAGCCCGACCGCCGCTATCCGGCGGTGTATGTGATCCAGGGGTACACCGGCCACGTTGCGATGTGGCGGAACCGCTCGGCATTCCGCCAGCCGTTCACCGAGACCGCTGACGCTGTGTTCGCCCGCGGCGAGGCGCCGCCCGCGCTGGTGGTCTATGTGGACGCATGGACCGCTTACGGGGGTAGTCAGTTTGTGGACTCCCCTGGAACCGGGCGCTATCACTCGTACCTGTGTGACGAGGTTGTTCCCTGGGTGGACGCGCGGTACCAGACCCTGCCCGCCGCCGCGCACCGGGCGATCGCTGGGAAGTCCAGCGGCGGGTTCGGCGCGATGATCACGCCGATGCTGCGGCCGGATCTGTTTGGGGCGCTGGCCACGCACGCCGGGGACTCGCTGTACGAGCTGTGTTACATCCCGGAGTTCGGCGACGCGGTGCGCCACCTGCGCAATTACGGCGGCGACATCATACGCTGGTGGGATGACTTCCGGTCCCGGGTGTCGTTCACCAAAGACGGGGACATGAAGCTGCTCGGGCTGCTCGGCGTCGCCGCCTGCTTCTCCGCGCGTGACGACGGCACGGTGGAGCTGCCTTTCGACCCCGTGACCGGGGTGCTGCGGCCGGAGGTGTGGCAGCGGTGGCTGGACCTCGACCCGGTCCGGATGGCGCCGAAGTACGCCGATGCGCTGCGGTCGCTGCGGGCCATCTGGATCGACGCGGGCGCAAAGGATGAGTGGTTTCTCGACATCGGCGCGCAGGCGTTCCGCGCGGCACTGCGGGACGTGGGCGTCGCCGACGAGGTGATCCGCTTCGAGCTGTTCGACGCCACACACATGGGAATCGACTACCGGTACCCCCTGGCGCTGCGCTGGCTGTGCCAGCGGATCTCCCCTTGACCAGG
>WNGD01000978.1_pt1 | contig 31154 bp, 29 predicted proteins | sample 5400671 | NCBI WGS metagenome assembly WNGD01 (sample SAMN13153369, study PRJNA577476) | soil metagenome | isolation source: 40 cm soil or saprolite under grassland replicate 2 | place: USA:California | collected 2016-06-15
GAGCAAGATCTCGTACGCGATCACGTCCCCGAGCACCTCCTTCCTTCGGTCTGAATCGGCCTCGCCGGCAAGCGCCGCTCGGGAACGGACGACGCGAGGCGAAGCAGGAAGGTCGACACTGTAGCATCGGCGCCATGCGAGCCCGGCTGAACTGGATTACGGGTGCGATCGGCGTCGCAGGCGTCGCTGCTTACCGCAAGCTCCGGCGCCAGCCCGTGGCGGTCGGACCCGACCCGAGGGCGGAGGAGCTGAGGGAGAAGCTGGCCGAGTCGCGGACGCTCGTCGAGGAGCGCGAGGAGTTCGAGGCGGCCGAGACCCCGGTGGACGAGGCCGAGCCGGTTCCGACCAAGGTGGACGACCGGCGCAAGCAGGTGCACCAGAAGGCCCGCGCGACCGCGAACAAGATGCGCCGGCCTAGCGAATAAAGGCGACCGTGCCCGCGACGAGCCCGCGCGCGATCTTCCACTGATACGCGTCGCTCTGGAGCAGCCGCCGCTCGGTCGGATTGGACATGAACCCGCACTCGACGAGGATTGCGGGGACGTTCGCCCAGTTGAACCCGGTCAGGTCGCCGCGCTGGATGATCCCGTGGTCCTGTGCGCCGGTGGCTTTGAGCGTCGCCTTCTGGACGAGCCTCGCCGCCCGGAGGCTCGCGGCGAAGATGTCGTCGGTCCAGCCGCGGTGAAGTTGTGGAAAGAGGGTCGAAAACCCGTGGAGCGACTTGTTCGTCGAGCCGTCGGCGTGGATCCGCAGCATCAGGGCGGCATGGCGCTTGTTGCAGAACTGCGCTCGCGCGATGTTGCCGCCGGCGCCGTATCGGAACGTCGGGCCCGTGCGTGTCATCGCGACCCGGAAACCTTTCCTCAACAGGAGCGTGCTGGTCTTGCGACCGATCGCGAGCGCGACGACCGCTTCGCCGGGCGCGCCGCCGCCGTCTTTGATCTTCAGCTCGTGCGAGCCGGGCCCGATCGGCTCGGTCTGCCGCCCCACGGCGGGCGGGGTCCCGTGACCGGGGTCGAGGCACACGAGGGGTGGCGGCGCAGCGACGATCAGGCCAACCGCTCCGCGAGGTATTTCAGCGCCCGCGGGTAGCGGTAGTCGATACCGCCGTGGGTGCCGTCGAAGAGCTCGAAGAAGACGTCCGTGACCCCGATCTCCTCGAGCGCGCGGCGAAACGCCTCGGCGCCGAGATCGAGGAACCACTCGTCGCGCGTGCCGGCGTCGATGTAGATCGCGCGCAGCGAACCCAGAGCGTCGGCGTAGGTCGGAGCCATCCTGACCGGGTCCCAGGCGAGCCAGCGCTCCCAGACCTCGGGGATGAGGAGTCCGGTCGAGGGGTCGAACGGTAGGCGGACGGTGCCGTCCTCGTCTGTCGAGTAGCAGGCGGCCATGCACCAGTCGTTCAACAGGTTGTAATCGCTCTTCTTGTCGAACGGTGGCCGGCTGCGGAAGTCGACCCAGAAGGCGTCGAACGAGCCGTTGTAGTGGTCCCGTAGGGCCCGCACCGAGGCGCGGAAGCTCGGCTCGTAGCAGACCTCGAAAAGCGCGTCTCCTGCGTGCGTTGCGAGCCCGCCGAAGAGATCTGGCCGCAGCATCGGCGTGATCATGGCGCCGTAACCGCCGCTCGACTTGCCGGCGATCCCCCGGTGCGCGGCTTCGGCCATCGTCCGGTAGTCACGGTCGACGAAGGGGACGAGCTCGTCGCACAGGTACGTGTGGTAGTCCCCCGTACCCGGCGAGTCGAGGTACTGGCTCCCCCCGAGCGACGTCCACGCGTCGACCCAGACGAGGATGCAGGGCGGCGTCTCGCCGGCCGCGAAGAGTTCATCCGCTCGCTCCGGGAAGTTCGGGCGGAAGGCGCTGCGGTTCCGCCACATGTCGATCTGGCCGGTCAGGCCCTGGATGACGTAAATGCTCGGGTAGTGCCGCCCGGGCGCGTCGTCGTAGCCAGGCGGGAGGTAGACCCAGAGCGGCCGTATGTGGGGATCGCCGAGCGGATTGCCTTTCAGCGCGTCGCTCTGGAACTCGTGCTCCTCGAAGCGGCCTGCGAACTCGTACGACCACGGCTGCATGGCGGTCGATCCTAGCTGCGTTCAGTTTGGGTCTGGCCGCGCCTCTTCCGGCCACGGCGGTTCGAACACGGCCTCCGCTGCGCGGATCGTTTCGATCACCTCTGCCTGCGTTCGCTGCACGGCATCGTTCCAGTCGGCCAGCGAGTCGACTTCGATCAAGTCGGCGAGCGCGTACAGCGCCGAGGCAAGCTCGTCGAGCGGTACTTCGCCGTACTCTTCCGCCTCCAGCTCGAGCACTCGCACGATTGCCCCGAGGATTGACCACTCGACGGCGTGCTCGTTCCACGGTTCGACTGCATTCCCGTCCCGGTCCCGTGCGTCCGTGCCCTGGCACCAGCCGCTCAGGATGAGCTCGCGCGCGTTACGCAGCAATCGGAGGCCCCGCGATCGGGTGACCACGAGAATCGGTTGTCCCGTCCTACTCCTGCTGAAACCGCGCGCCAGGAGGGTTTAGCGAAACGTAGTCTGTGCCCTCGGGCCACGCTGGACGCCACCGGCTCCGCCCCGGCCACGCAGTCGCGCCAATAGCTTTGGCCATTGCCGCTCCCTGCGTCCTTGCCTCGGAACGACCATCGCGTCCCGAGAGCGAGCGACGTTCCACCAAACCCTCCTAGCTACGCGGGTCGCGCCGGACCGCGATCTGCTGGGCCTCGCCGGCCTGCTTGCGCACCACGTAAAAGCGGTCGTTCTCTTCAACGATCTCCTCGAGATCAACCTGCTCGTGCCCGGCCACGATCGCAAAAAGCGTCGGGTCGGCGCGAATCCGCTCGTACTCCTCGAGGGTCAGCTCGATTGGCTGGGCGCACGTGGCGTCCCCGCACTCGCAGAGGAACTGCGTCTGTCCCGAAGACACGCCGAAGGAGTCTTGGAGCTGCTCGAGCCGTTCGTTGACCTCGCGGAAAATCGCCTCGTTGCGCCCGATTCGCTGCTCGCGGTCGTCCAAGGGCATCGCCTCAGCGCAGCCAGGGAGCCAGAAACGCTTCGATCTCCCGGCACCCCCGGGGTTCCTCGAGCCGGCCGCGAACCTGTTTTGCCTCGACTACGAGCAGGGTCGGGACCGTCTTGACGCCGAAACGGCTCGCGAGCTCTGCCTGTTTTTCCACGTCCACGGTGTACATCTTGAACGTGTCGTGGTTGGAGCGCCGCTGCAGCACCTGAGCGAGAAAGCCCTCCACGCGCCGACAGCGTCCGGAAGAGCTGTTCTGGAGGAAGACGAGGCCGGGTTTCGGCCGCATGGCTGCGGAAGGCGCGCTTCCCTGTTCCACCCCTTTGACACTCCGCCCAGCCATCAGGTGTGAATGACGGTACCACCGTTCTGTCTTGTTGAAACCATGTCAGTTGCCGGCATGGGCGGCGAGCAGGCGCTTGAGCATTTCGGCGTTCGTCGGAGCCTGGGCGACCTCTTCCTCCTCGCCGGCCTCGAGCGAGGGGATCGTCGAGCGTCCGTTGTTGTTGAACATCGCGTAGACCTCCTGCGACTGCTTGGCCAGCTCGCGGAGCTGCGGCACCCACTCGCGAAGCTCTTCCTCTGAATAGAGGTAGTCGAAGCGCTCGGCGGCGCTTCCGGTGCGTTTGTTCCAGGTCTCCTCGTTCCGCCCGTGGAAGCGGACGTAGGCGATCGGACCCGTCACGGCGACGACCGTGGGAAGCACGTTGCGCGCGCCGGAGCGCGGCGCGTCGACGATCACGTAGTTCAAGCCGCGGTCTTCGAGGAATGAGAGCGTCGCCGCGCGGTTCTCCTCGTCGAGCCAGCTTGCGTGGCGGAACTCGACCAGGATCTGCTCGCCGGCGAGCTGCCCTTGGGACCACTCGATGTACTCGAGCGACTGCGGCTTGTAGACGACGTACTGCGGAAACTGCAGCAGGATTCCGCCCAGCTTCCCGGTTGCACGGAGCGGCTCGAGCGCCTCGCGGAAACGCTTGAACACCTCGGCTCGGAACTCACGGGGCGGCCGGTCGACCCGGCCGCGCTGGTCGGTCGGAACGTCGCGAAGGTCGGTCGGAAGCTGCTCGACCTTGACCGGGTGGCGCGTCATCACGCCGAACGCCTTCACGTGCATCGTGAACCCGGGCGGCGTCCGCTGCGCCCAGAGCTCGACCATGTGGCGGTCGGGGAGGCGGTAGTAGGTCGAGTTCGCCTCGACGACGTCGAAGTGCTCTGCGTAGTAGCGCAGGCGCTCCTCGCCCGAGCGGACGCCGGGCGGGTACCAGACCTTCGTCAGCGTCTCGTCGGCCCAGGAGCACGTACCGACGCGAATCGGCGCGATCACGCGCCGATCGTAGTGGCGGCGGCCCGGTTCGGGGCCGCCGCCACTCGCAAGCTCAGGCTGGCGGCGGCGCCGGCGGCGGCGCTGTCGTTCGCCTCACGATCGCCGTCTCCGGTCCGGCCTGCAGGCGCAGCCAGCCGCCGACGGCGATCACGATCGCCAGGATCAGCCCGACCCAAGCGGGCCAGTGACGCGCCTGACTGTGGTCGAAGAACTCGATGATCGCAAACAGGGCGACGCCGGCCGCCAGACCCGCCGAGATGAGCGCAACCGGCACGGTCAGGTTCGCCGTCACACCCGCCAACTGGGCGCCTTCCCAGAGGAGGAGCGCGATCACGAGCAAGCCGGTGATGACCCCGAGGCCGCCGGCCCAGCCGGTGGCGCCGGCCGTAACTCCCCCGAAACTCACCTGCTGCCAGTCGAGGAAGAGATCGATGAACATGAGCAGGCCCGCGACGAGAAGGACCTTCGCCGCTGTGCTCAGTCCGTTCCAGTAATTCATGTTCCAAGCCCCCTTAGGCCTAGTTGGATCCGCGCGAAACCTACTGCGCCGCCCGCGCGGCGTCTACGGATGACGGCATCTTTCGAAGCAACGAAGTCATTTCCTGCCGAGACGCGCGTTCGTCACGGAGCGGCGCAGGAACTATCCGCGGTTGATCTCGACGAGTTCTCCGCTGCGGAGGACAACGCCGTTCTCGCAGCGCGCTTCGACGAGCCCGCCGGCGAACTGCTGCTCGTAGAGCTGCGCATAGAGGCCGCCAAGGGAGAGCAGCTCGCGATGCGTGCCCCGCTCGACGATCCGTCCCCGCTCGAGGACGAAGATCACGTCGGCTGCGAGGATCGTCGAGAGGCGGTGAGCGATCGCGATCGTGGTGCGCGCCTCCATCAGCGGCTCGAGTGCCGATTGAACGACTCGCTCGCTCGCCGTGTCGAGCGAGGAGGTGGCTTCGTCGAGGATCAGGATGCGCGGGTCCTTGAGGAGTACGCGGGCGATCGCCAGGCGCTGCTTCTCGCCGCCGGACATTCGGTAGCCGCGCTCACCGACGAGCGTGTCGTAACCCTGCTCGAGCTCGAGGATGCGTTCGTGAATCGCGGCGGCGCGAGCGGCGGCTTCGATCTCCGAGTCGGCCGCGTCCGGCCGCGCGTAGAGCAGGTTCTCGCGCACACTCGTGTGGAAGAGGTAGGTCTCCTGCGTGACCATGCCGATGATGTCCGCGAGCGAAGCTAGGGCGATCTGCCGGACATCGGCGCCATCGATCGCGACGACGCCCCGCGTCGCGTCGTAGAGGCGCGGGACGAGGTAGGAGATCGTCGTCTTACCCGCGCCGCTCGGGCCGACGAGGGCGGCGAGCTGTCCCGGCTGGATCTCGAAGCTGACGTCGTCGAGAGTCCAGGCTCGAGACGGGCGCCGACCATCCGTCGCATCAGGCGCCAGAGCGCCGAGACTCGCTTCGATCTCCGTCGCGCCCTCGGGTGAGGGCAGCGGAGGCTCCTCGTAGCGGAAGTAGACGTCGCGGAACGAGACCTCGCCGCGGGCCTCCTCCTTCGGCAGCCGGCGCGCACCCGGGGTGTCGACGATCTCGTGCTGGAGGTCGAGGTACTGGAAAATGCGCTCGAAGAGCGCAAGCGAGGACTGCACCTCGACCGAGACCTGGAGCATCTGGCCAACGGGGAAAAAGAGGCGGGTCTGGAGGGCGGTAAAGGCGACGATCGTGCCGGCCGAGATGGAGGGCGCCGAGCCGCCGCTGATCGCGAGCCCGGCGACGAGGTAGACGAGCGCGGGCGTGATCGAGAAGAACGTCTGAACGAGCGCGAAGAACGTTCGCCCGACCATCTGCTGGCGCACCTGCAGCTCGGCCAGGCGCCGGTTCTCGCGCTCGTAGCGCTCGATCGCGTCGCGTGAGCGATCGAACACCTTGGCGAGCAGGATCCCTGAGACGGACAGGGTCTCCTCGGTGATCGCGCTCATCTCGGCAAGGGACTCCTGCGTCGAGGCGGCGATCCGGCGGCGGACGCGGCCGACGCGATAGGTGAGGTAGACGAAGCCGGGGACGACGGCCAGCGAGAGCAGCGTCAGCTGCCAAGACAGGATCGACATCGCGACGACCGTCGAGACGACGATCACGATGTTCGCGAGGATCGACGAGGCGGTGTCGGTAACAACGGTCTGGATGCCTGCGACGTCGTTCTGGAGCCGCGACTGGATCTCGCCGGTGCGCGTCGAGGTGAAGAAGCGGAGCGACATCGCCTGCAGATGGGCGTAGAGGCGGTTGCGCAGGTCCTGCATCACGCGCTGTCCGAGCAGGCTCGTCAGGTACGTCTGGCCGATGCCGATCGCGCCGCCGAGGATCGCGACCGCGACCATGATCCCAATCAGCACGTAGAGGAGGTGGAGGTTCGGCCGCCCGCTGCTCGGAAACAGCGCCTGGTCGAAGACCACTTTCGTGAGCAGCGGGTTGACGACGCCGAGACCCGACGAGACGAGGATCGCGAGGCAGACGAGCGCGACCCGCCGCCAGTACGGGCGAAACAGGCGGGCGACGCGGCGGATCAGACCGCGACTCGGAGTCGGCTCTTCTCGTGCGCCGGCCAACAGGGCCGCCTCAGTCGGAGGAGGAAGTCATCGCTGCCGAAGAGGCTATCGACCACCCCAGGGCTCACCGTTCCCCGGCCGCCGGAGCGAACTTCTCGCGGCGGCTGGGATCCACTAAGGCGAAGGCCTGATTCCCGACCGGCCTGGGCGGTCGGTTAGAAAACGGCTGCTCCGGGCAGGTTTTGCGAGAAGCCAACCTACCGCGAAGGGGAGTGAGAGGCATGCGGCGTCCGATTGTTTGTCTCGTTGCCGCCTGCGCAGTCGCCGCGCTCAGCGTAAGCGTGGCGCCGGCGAAGAGCGGCCGGGGCACGATGTGCGTCTTGCACGCCAAGCTGGCGGCCAAGAACGAGACGACCGGCTCGACATCCACCGCCAAGGGTCACACCCTGATCAAGGTCCGGCAGGACGGGACGATTGAGTTCAAGACCCAGATCAACAACAAGAATAGGGAGACGTTCGTCGCGGGCCACGTCCACCAGGCGCCGGCCGGCGTCGCCGGCCCGGTGGTCGTACCGCTGTTCGTGTCGCCGGCCCCGCCGACGAGCGCGCGCCACATCAAGCAGAGCGGCGCGGCGACACCGAACGCCGGCACGACCGGCGCCGACCTCTGCGCCAACCCGAACGCCTACTACGTCAACTACCACACGACCGCCTTCCCGGGCGGCGCGATCCGAGGCCAGCTGCACTAGCGCCGAAAACTCAATGGAGGGGCGAGCGGGGGCTCGCCCCTCCGCGCGCCTCGTCGCGGTGATCCGATAGGCCTGTCCTGCTCGCAAAATGAGCGGGTGGCCCATGATTGGGGGTGGGCCTTCAGGTTGAGCCGGGCTGGGAGGCATTCATCGGAGTCGGAACGTTCGGACGCGAGACCGCCAAGTCGCTTCTGCGCCGGCGTGAGCTCGCGCCGGGAATCATCACGTTCCTGACAGTGGCCCTGCTGGCCGCCGACGCCGGCGGCTACGACCCGACGAGCTGGGGCTGGAGCGCGGTCGCCCTGCTCGTCGTGGCCGGCGTCGTGCTTGCGCGCGGGGCCCGGCGGCTCGCTCCTCTCGAGTGGGCGTTGCCGGCGTTCCTCTCCGCCTTGGCGGGGTGGGTCTGGCTGTCACTCGCATGGTCGGCGGACGTGTCCGAGACGGTTCACGAGGGAGAGCGGATGCTTCTCTATGTCGTCGGGGTGACCGCGCTGCTCCTGCTCGGGCGCCGCCCGCGCGTCGAGGGCTTGCTCGCTTCGCTCGCGGCAGCGATCACCGTCGTTTGTGCGTACGCCCTCGCGACGCGCATGTTCGCGCCGGGTAGCGGCGCTTACCAGGTGGTGTCGGCCGACACACAGGACGCCTTCAGGCTGGCTCGCCCGCTCGGATACGCAAACGCGCTCGCGCTCTTCGCAGTTCTCGGCGTCCTGCTCTCGGTCGGCTTCGCCGTGCGCGCACGGAACGTCGTGGTACGTGCGCTTGCGTCAGCTGCGCTCGTGGTGCTGCTTCCAACCCTCTATTTCACTTACGGACGCGGCGCCTGGCTCGCGCTCGCGGCGGGTCTCGTCGCGGCCCTCGCGCTCGAGCGGGCGAGGCTGAGGATGCTCGCGAGCTTGCTCGTGCTGTCGGCCGCGCCTGCCTTGGCCGTCGCGCTCGCCTCCCGCACGCACGCGCTGACGCGCGAGCCGGGGTCGATCGCGGCCGCCACGCGCGACGGCCACCGCCTCGCAGCCGCGATCGCGACCCTCGCCCTTGTCGCGGCGCTAGCGCCGGCGGGACTCGAGCTCGCGGCGCGACGGATAATTCTCCGCGCACGGTTCCGGCGCGCGCTGGTGGTGGCGCTCGCGCTCGTCGTAGCGGGAGTGGTGGTGGCTGCCCTCGTCCGCGTCGGCGGTCCGCGGGCAGCGGTACAACGCGCCTACCACGCGTTCAACGCCCCGGCGCCGCTCGTCAAGACGAAGACGAGCCAGAGGCTCTTCAGTCTCTCCGGCAGCAGCCGCTCGGAGTACTGGCGCGTGGCCTGGCGGGTGTACGAGGACCACCCGTGGCTCGGCGGGGGCGCTGGCAGCTACCAACGCTTCTGGCTCCGGTACAGGCGATCGAACCTGCCCGTGCGCGACGCGCACAGCCTCTACCTCGAGACGCTCGCCGAGCTTGGTCCCATCGGCCTGGTACTTCTCATCGGCGCGCTCGGGACGCCGCTCGCCGCCGTCGGCGCGGCCCGCCGCCATCCGCTTGCACCCGCGGCACTCGGCGCCTACGTCGCCTTCCTCGTCCATACCGGCATCGACTGGGACTGGGAGATGACGGCTGTGACGCTCGCCGCGCTTGCCTGTGGCGTCGCGCTCCTGCTGGCAGCGCGGGGAGAGGAGACGCCGGCGTTCGGCCGCGTCGGTCGTGCCCTCGGAGTCGTCCTCGCCGGCGGCCTCGGCATCCTCGTCCTCGCAGGCTTCGTCGGCAACCGAGCCGCCGCCACCGGGGCCAACGCGCTCGATCGGGCGGACTTGCCTACCGCCGAGGCTCAGGCGCGGACGGCGCGACGTTGGGAGCCCTGGTCCGGTGAGCCATGGCGGCTGCTCGGGGAGGCGCAGCTCGAGCGGGGGGACGTCGAGCGCGCGCGGGGGTCCTTCCTGCACGGCCTCGACAGGGACGGCGGCGACTGGCAGCTGTGGCTCGACCTGGCGCTCGCGAGCCGCGGAAACGAACGGCGTGCCGCGCTCGCCCACGTCGCCCGATTGAATCCGCTCAGCCCCGAGCTCCACGAGCTGCGCGGATCCCCTTGACGGGTCTTGCGGCCGAAGGAGAACGCAAGATTCTCAAGTTCCGGGCGTCAGTTCCCGAAGACCGGAAAGAAACCTCGACCATGAGGGGCCGCGTATGAATCGATTCTGGAAATCCGGACGCGTTCGCTTCGCCGCCGCTGGAGCAGCCGCTCTCGCGGTTGCGGCACTCGCGTCCGTGGGTGGGGTCGGCTATGCCGCAAGGCTCTTGGGAGTTTCAAACACCTCCCCTGTCGCCGCTCAGTACCCACCGTCCAAGGTGACGATCTGTCACCACACTCACTCCCAGAAGAACCCGTTCGTGACGATCACCGTCTCCGAGCACGCGTTGCCGGCGCACCTCGGTCACGGCGACACGGTCGGGCCGTGTCCGCCACGGAGCCTCACCCCCAAGCAGGGCGAGAAGCAGCCCGCGAAGCAGCACGGGAAAGCTGAGCACCACTCCAACGGGCAACAGAAGGGCAACAAGAAGGGCCACGCTGGTGGTCACGAGAGCTCGACTCAGGGAAGCCCGCTCCAAGGCAACGGAGGTCAGGGCCAGGGTCATGGCCAAAGCAAGTCCAACGGCCACAGCCACGGTCAGGGCAAAGGCTCCGGCAATCATCAGGGCCACGGCCAGAGCCAGCCCAAAGGCCAAGGCAATGGTCAGGGCCACGGGCACTCCAATGGCAGCGGCCAGGGCCAAGGCCAAGGCGGCAGCCACGACCACGGCAATCCCGGCGGCGGAAACGGCAACGCCCACGGACACAAGAAGTAGAAGCCGCAATCAGCGCCGATCATCGACGAGAGAGCCCCGGCCCGGGGCTCTCTCGCCAAGGTCAGCGCGTGCGCGCTCAAGGATGCTCTTCGCCGATCAGCTCATTGGGCAGCTCGGGCAAGTAGCGCCGTGCCAGCTCCTCTTCTGAGGAGCTCGGCGACGACTGAGGGATCCGCTTGGCTGCATCCACTCTCCCGCGGGCTTGCCGACGGACCGCTGCTCGCGACGCGCGAGGGGCAATACTCCCTCTCGTGGGTGCGGCACCGCCGACTGGGAATGATCCTGGGCAGATTCGAGAACTGCTCGCGACAGCCCAGGGATATGCGGTCTTCGGACGCGAGGGGAGACGAGTCGGGGCCTTCATCGAGCTCGTCGGGCCGGACGGTGAACGAATCGCGATCCGTCATGACGGCGTCTTGCTCTGGCGTCGGCGTTTGCTGCCGATCACGATCGTGGCGACCGTCTCTCCCGAACAGCGCGCCGTCGTGCTCAACGTCCACCGGCACACGCTGGCCAGCACGATCGCAGAGCCCGATGCGGTCGGTACACCTCTCCCCGCCGAAGGGGGTGCTCAGATCTCCGGGGAGTTGCAGGAGCGGATCGCACGTTACGTCTCGCTGGGCGAGGGCAAGGGCGATCAGGTCAACGCCGACCGTGCCGACGCAGCAAGCAAGCCGTCAGCTGAGACCGCAGGGCTGGAGCGCCCCGTGACGGGCGCGGCGGATCAGCCGACGCCGGAGCCGGCCCAGAGCGATCAGCGCAGCGCCGCAGGCCACGTCCTTTTCGTCTCGACCTCGCACGGCTACGCGCTCGTCGAGCTGGAGCGTCCGCCTCCGGCCCTCGGCCAGAACATCGAGGTGCCTGAGCAACCGGGTTCCTTCCTGGTCGCCAAGCTGGGTCCGTCACCACTTCCGAACGATCCGCGGACCTGCGCCTACCTCGAGCAGACCGAGTAGCCTTACGCGCCGCCCCGTTTCGACGGGCTCTGGGTCGACGAGCGGGATGCCCGTCTAAAAGAGAGGGTCAAGCCCCGCGTCGCCTGTGGAAGGCGACCTCTGCAGGGCCGAGAAGACTTCCTCCTGTCAGCCTCGTCTGACGCACGCAAGGAGGCCGCCGCGCGGCGACCATGCCGGGTTCCGCACAGTCCCCGTCACCGGAAGTCGCCGAACGTCGGCGCCGTTCGATTGCATCACGTAGACCTGGCTTGCACCCAGCGAGGACCGAACGAACGCCAGCCGTGAACCGTTTGGCGACCATGTCGGTGCAGTGTCGCTTCCTTGCCCATCGCTGACCCTGCGAACGTGGCTTCCATCCCGACGCATGACGTAGATCCGCCACCGGCCATCGGTTCCTTGGTGTGCGAAGGCGATGCGTTTTCCATCAGGCGACCACGCTGGATTCACGCTGGAGCGCACTCCGCTTGTCAGTTGCCGCCGGCCATGACCGCTGAGTCCGATTACATCGATCTGCGTTACGCCGCCTCTTCCACTGACAGTGCGTGCAATCGTTCGTCCATCCGGCGACCATCTCGGCTCAGCGAACGTATCGCTCCGGAAGAGCCGCCTGAGACCGAGACCATTGATCCCAACAAGGAAAACCCCGCCGTGTGACCCTACGAAGACAACCCGACGACCGTCAGGCGAAACATCGGGCTGAGATCCGCGCGCAATCCTCCTCGCCGACACCTGCTTGAATGCACGAAAAGATCGCAGGACAATCTCTGTGGAACAATCGTCGCACTGCTGGGCGACTACGAGTGCCTTGCCCGAGGGTAGCCAAGCCAGCCGGGAGACGAATCGTCCGCCGTCGCGATCGGGAAGCTGATGGACCGCCCGCGTGTGGGTGTCGAAGAGGACGATACGGGAACCAGCTTTTGATTCGGCATTGATCGCTGCGATTCCCCCTGCCTGACCAGGCGCCCCGCCTACAAGCACAGAGAGAGCGAATACGGCGGCGAAAGCTGAGCAGAATCGGGACAGAGCAGCCATCAGCCGTTGCGTTCGATGTGGAGCAGCTCGGCTCTGGTCTCCGTGCCGTCGAAAATCTTCACCGGCAGGCCCGAGAGCGGAACGCCGCCCTCCGGCCCGACGAGCCAAGTCTCCTGCATGTAGACACAGGTGCGGGCGTCGTCCGAGATCGCGTGCGGGTGCATCGACAAGACCATGCCTTCGCGCAGCTCTGTCTCGTCGCCCTCGCCGATCTTCGGGAACTCGATCATCGTCATCCCGATCGAGTGGCCCGTCACGTGGCCCAGCTTGTATCCGCGCTCGACGAAGCCCTTCGCCACCGCGCGGTGGAGCTCGTGCGCCGTTGTGCCCGGCCGCATCGCCCCGCGCGCCGCCTCGTCGTACTCCTCGTAGGCCTCGAGCATGCGGCGTGACTCGCCGCTCGGCTCGGCCGCGCAGATCGCGCGCGAGACCTCGACCCAGTGCCCGCCCGGCCCGGCGATCTCGAGCGACGGGAGCACCATGTCGGTACGGGCGACCGGCCTCGTGCCGGCGATCTTGAACTCCGGCAGCGCGGACCCGCTTTCGCCCACGAGGACCATGTCCATCGTGGCGCGGCCGCAGCCGCTCGCGACAAAGTACTCCTCGCACGGCGCAAGCAGTTCCTGCTCGCAGCGCCCCGGCTTGAAGGCCTCGAGGAAGATCCGGAAACCCTCTGTGTTGATCCGGGCGCTTTCGCGCACGGACTCGAGCTCATGCTCGCTCTTGACGGCGCGCGCGAGGTCGAAGCCGACGTCCCATCCGACGAGCTCGCAGGCGCCCTCGAGCGCCCGGTAGTCGCGTACCGGCATGACGTAGTCGAGCCCGTAGACGCCGACGCGCCGGCCGGGCAGGCGGCCGGCAAGCCACTCGCCGGGCCGGTCGGCGAACACCTGCTCCTCGATCCAGGTCGTGCCGTGCTCGCCCACGTAGCGCGCCTCGCTCGGGAAGACGATCGTCGCTTCGCCCTCAAGCGGCAGCAGCACGTAGGCGTAGCGGTGCACGATCAAGAAGCCCGAGAGGTACGTGACCGCTCCCTCGAACCCCGTGTACTCGCTCCCGCAGACGAGCGCCGCGTCGAGGCCGTCCCGCTCGAGCGCTACGCGGACGTTGGCATAGCGGCGCTGGATCTCATCGTTCGTCACTGCCACGAGCGTTCCACTCCTCTCACGAGCGCGAGTATCGCCTGGTTCAGCGGCGTCGGCACGCCGTGCTCGCTGCCGAAGCGCGCGATGCCGCCGTTCAGGTAATCGATCTCCGTCGGCCGGTGCGCCTCGACGTCCTGGAGCATGCTGGCCTTGTGGTCGTACCCCACGTCCGGCCGCGCCGCGTGGTCGACCAGCTCCTCGGGATCGGCGTCGAGCTCGATTCCCTGCGCTGCAGCGACCGCTTTGCCCTCGTCGACGAGTCCCGAGACGAGACGGCGGAGGGCAGCGTCCTCGCAGACGCGGCCGTGCGTCAGGCCCGTCAGCGCGCCGACCGGGTTCGTCGCGGCGTTGAAGATCACCTTGCGCCATTGCGGGCCGCGCGCGTCGGCGACCGCGAAGGTCGGCATCCCCGCGCGGGTGCACATCTCGGCGAGCCGTTCCATCTCCTCGGGTCGTGCCGGGCTCGGCTCGAATGGCCCGATCGTGGTGTCGCCCTTCACGTCCCACTGAACGTGTCCTGGTTCCACCACGCGGCCCGCGGGGAACGTGGTGCCGCGGATCACCCGCGCAACGTGCTCCGCCAGCGTCTCCTCGTTGCCGAGTCCGTTCTGCACCGAGCAGACGCAGCCGTCGTCGAACACGCGGGCCGTGGCGCGGATCGCCGGCTCGGTGTGCATCGCCTTCGTCGCCACGATGCCGAAGTCGCAGGGCGGCAGCTCGGCGGCCTCCGATGTGGCGCGCAGGCGACCCACCACGTCGCCCGCCCCCGAGAGTCGCAGACCGTGGGCGTTAATCGCCTCGACGTGATCCCGCGCGAGGTCGTAGGCCCATACATCCACGTCATCGAGCTGCCCGAGGTGGGCGCCGAAGAGCGAGCCGACGGCCCCGCAACCAACGATGCAGACCCTCACGTGCGGGCCTCCGCGGTCCCCGGGCGCCGCCTCCGGATCCGAGGCAGGCGGAACTCACGCCCCCCGGTGAGGCCCGACGGCCGCAGGATCAACACGAGCGCCATGATCGCCGAGAGGAACACGAGCCGGGTCCCCGCCGGCAAGTCGAGCTTGAAGCCGACGTGAATGCCCTGCTCCGCCTGGCTCAGGAACGAGTCGAGGCCGCTGACGGCAAGCGCCCCCAGCACGGCGCCCCACAGACTCGTGAGACCGCCTACGACGAGCATTGCGAGGGTCAGGAACGTCAGCTCGAGATAGACCTGCTCGGTCGTGATCGAACCGAGCAGGTGGACGAGGAGCCCGCCCGCGAGCCCGGCGAGCGCGCCCGAGAGCGTGAACGCCCACAGCCGCTGCCGGTGTACGTCGACCCCCACGCCGCGGGCGGCGGCAGGATCCTCGCGCGATGCGCGAAGCTGGCGTCCGAGCCGGCTTCGCTGGTACGCGAACGCGACCGCGATCGCAACCAGAGCCCCGAGGGTCGCCTGCAGCGGCCCCGTCGTCTCGGGCACGAGCGACAGCGTCGTCGCTCCGGGGCCGATCTTCGTCCACTGCTGCAGCACGTTGTGGGTGATCTCCAGCACGGCAAAGGTCGCGATCCCCGCGGCGAGCCCGGAGAGGCGCATCAGCGGCAGGCCGACGACGAAGGCGAACGCGCCGCCGAGCGCGGCCGCGAGCACGAGGGACGGAACGTTTCCGACGGTGTGGTCGCGCAGGAGCGGGAAGAGCTGCGGGAGGACGCCTCGCTTCGAATCGAGCGGGACCGTCATGACTCCGGCTGCGAATGCCCCGACGGCGACGAAGCTGATCTGGCCGAACGAGAGGACGCCCGAGTTTCCGACGAAGACGTAGATCGCGACGACGATCGCGACCGAGACGAGCGCGTTCAGGACGTAGACCTGATTGGCGCGGGACACGTACGTCGAGAGCAGGCCCACGAGGATGACGAGGGCGATCGGCCCGAGTAGCTGGACCAGGACGTCGATGCGCCGAGTCATACGCGGTCGACCGCCGCGCGGCGGCCCCAGGCGAAGAGCCCCGCGGGCCGGAGGAGCAGGACGAGGATCACCAGGGCGAACACCGCCGAGGGCAGGTAGACGGTCTTGTCGGTCGGAAGGACGCCGTTGATGACGCCCGAGGCGAAGCCGATCGTGAAGCCGCCCAGGGTCGCGGTCCACAGCCGGTCGATTCCGCCGGCGACGACGCCCACCAGCACGACGATCGTGTCGCGCAGCGCGAAGTCGGGCGTGACGAGCGGGAACTGCACCGTCAGCATCACGGCGACTGTCGCCGCGAGGAGCCCGGAGATGACGACCGCGAAGGCGATCACGCGGTTCGCGCGAACTCCGAGCAGACGCGCTGTGCGGAAGTCGCTCGCCGCCGCCCGCGTGTGCAGCCCGATCGTCGTCCGGGTCAGCAAGAGCGCGAGGAGCACCAGCGCGACCGCCGCGACGACGACGGCGACAATCGTGACCCTCCGGATCTGGACGCCGCCTACGGTGATCGCCTGGTTCAGCGACGCGATCGAGGTCGCGACCTCGCCGAGCGTGTTGTTTCGGAGGTCGATGATCAGCGCGACCGCCTGCATGAGGAAGGCGATCGCGAACGTCGTCACCAGCATCACGGCCGGCGACTGACCGCGCAGCGGGCGGAAGACGACGCGATCCATCGCGAGCGAGAGGGCGACGACGACGCCGAAGCAAGCGGCGATGCTGGCCGCGACGGGCCACCCCGCGGTGTACGCAAGCGTGTAGGCGCCGACCATCACGAGCTGGCCGTACGCGAAGTTGACGAGCCGGAGCACGCCGAAGACGAGCCCGATCCCCACGGCCATCAGGGCGTAGATCGCGCCGAGTCCGACGGCGTCCGAGAGGGTCTGGAAGTCGAGCGCGGCGAGGATCACGAGGCGAGGTAGGCCGCGATGATCTTGTCCGTGTCCTGGGCGTCGGAGGGATCGAGCGTCATCCGCAGCTCGGAGCCGACGAGCACGTGCGTCCGGTCGGCGAGGGCGACCGTGCGCTGGGCGCGCTGCTCGACGAGCAGGATCGTGACGCCCCGCTCGCGGATCGCGTCGAGCGCCTTGAACACACCGTCGACAGCGAGCGGCGCGAGCCCGAGGGACGGCTCGTCGAGGAGCAGGACGTCGGGCTCCGCGGCGAGCGCGCGGCCGATCGCGAGCTGCTGCTGCTGGCCACCCGAGAGCGCTCCGGCTGGACGCTGCCGGAACTCGCTCAGCATCGGGAACAACTCGTAGGCGTGGCTGAGCGGATTGGACCCGTTGCGCTTCCTGCGAGCGGCAAGCCCGAGCCGCAGGTTCTCCTCGACCGTGAAGTCGCCGAAGATGCGGCGGCCCTCGGGCACCAGTGCGACTCCGGCCTGCGCGATCGACTCGGGTGAACGTCCTCGGATCGACCGCCCGTTGAGCCGGATGTCTCCCCGGTGCGCCGGGACGACGCCCATGATCGCGTGGAGCGTCGTGGACTTCCCGGCGCCGTTCGGCCCGATCAGGCCGACGATCTCGCCCCGCTCGACCCGAAGCGCCAGGTCGCGCACCGCGGCGACCGTGCCATAGCGCACCTCGAGTTCTTGCAGCTCCAGAGCAGGCTCAGGCATCCGCGTCCACGACGGCCGTCTCCCCGAGGTACGCCGCCGCCACGTCGAGGTTCCCGCGGATCTCGTCAGGCGTCCCCGCGGCGAGGGTCCGGCCCTGGTCGAGCACGTGGATCCGGTCGCAGACGCCCATTACCAACGCCATGTTGTGGTCGATGAGGAGCACGCCGGCGCGGTGGTCGTCCCGCACCGAGCGAACGACGCCCGCGAACTCCGGTACTTCCGCCTCCGGCAAACCTGCGGCAGGCTCGTCCATGAGCACGAACGTCGGGTCGGTGGCGAGCACACGTGCGACGCCCAATCGCCGCTCGTCGCCGTGCGCAAGAGAGTCCGCACGTGTATCCGCCCGCCCTGTCAGCCGCAGCAGCTCGAGCAGGTCGTCCGCGCGCCGCCTGGCCGCCCTCGGGCCTGCGCCCACACCGAGCGCCGCGACCTCCACGTTCTCGCGGACCGAGAGGCTCCGGAAAGACCGGCTGTGCTGGAACGTCCTCATCAGGCCCGCGCGGGCGCGACGGTGCGAGCTCCAGTCGGTGATCTCCCGGCCGCCGAGCTCGACTCGCCCGTCGTTCGGGAAGTCGAAGCCCGTAAGGACGTTCACGAGCGTCGACTTGCCCGCCCCGTTCGGGCCGATCAGGCCGACCACCTCGTGGCGGTGCAGCTCGAGGGTGACGTCCTGGAGGGCTCGGACGCCTTCGTAGGAGCGCGACACGGAGGAGGCCCGAAGAGTCTCTCCGGGCCTCCTCTCCGTTGCGTCGGCGAGCGCCGTCGGCGGCAAGCTCGCCCAGGCTAGAGCTTCGGGACGACCTTGGCCGTCACCTCGCCCACGTCGCGTGCCTTGTTGTTCTCGATCCGGATCACGCGGTACGCCCGCCCGAAGACTGTGTGCAGCTTCGCCGAGAAGCTGATCCTGCTCCCGAGCACGGCCACGTGCTTGAAGAGCTTGAGCTGCTTCGCGAGCGCCGCGCCCTGGGTCGAGCCGTGGGCCCGCTTGATCGCGATGAAGACACCGTCGATCGCATCCGCTCCGCCGAGGAAGCCTCCTGTCGCCGGCGGCGCCCCCGCCTTCTTCAGCGAGGCGATCATCGCGCGCACGGACGCGCTTGGATCGTCGCCGAAGACGGACGCGTAGGTGACGCAGTAGTAGCTGGTGACCTTCGGGTTCTTCGTCACCCAGTAGGTGCCGTCACCGGCCCAGGAATTGAGGATCGGCGTCTTGTTGCGGAGTGAGCGCAGGCCCGAGACGAGCGCCGGCAGCTCGCCGAACGCCGTCGAGGTAACGATCACGTCAGCCTTGTGCGAGTTCAGACGGCTGACGGCCGTCCCGACGTTGTTCGCCCCGGTCGCGTAGCTCTCGCGGTCGACGATCTTCCCGCCGAGCTGCCTGAAGCGCTTGTCGAACGCCTGGACGACGTTCTTGAAGTAGACGAGCAGCGTGTTCGTCGCGAGCGAGGCCGTCTTCCAGCCGCGCCGGTGCGCGTACTCCGCCATCGCCGAGCCCTCGTCCTGCGCCACGTTGCCGAAGCTGAACGCCAGCTTCCCCTGCGCGCCGAACCGCTTCGGGCCCATCTGGTCGGTGCCGATACACGGCGCGATCGCCAGTTTGCCGCGCTTGATCGCCTCCTGGACGACCGGCGTCGCGTAGTCGACGTCGCAGGTCGTGAAGATGATGTTCGCGCCGGCGCCCAGCAGGCTGAGCGCGCATGACTTCGCCTTGGCGGGATCGTTGTTCTGCGTGTCGCAGGTCCTGATCTGGAATTTCCGGCCGCCGGCGCCGCCTTTCGCGTTGATCTGCGCGATGCGGATTCTCGCGGCCGCGAGTGCCGGGTTGTCGAAGGGCGCCATCTGGCCCTTGCTGTCGAAGGCCCAGCCGATGATGATCGACTTCTTCGCCGCAGTGGCAGCGTGCCCGCCGGTGGTGCCGGCGAGAGCGGCGATCACTGCCGCTGCCGCAATGAGCGCCGCCAGAGCACTCCACCTTGTCGCTCGTCTCACTGCACCCTCCTCCTGTCTGACCACGGTCGCGAACGGGATATTTAATGCCTACTGCGGTAGAGGGTCAATCGGATGACCACGAAGCCTCCCGCCCTTTGACGAGACGGTACATCGCCGCGTGCAATGGCACCGGGACACCGTATCGCTCCGCCTCCCGCACGAGGGCTCCCGTGATGCGGTCGATCTCCGTCCTGCGGTGCGCCTCGACGTCCTCTAGCATCGACGGGTAGTGGCGGCTCCCGCGCTCCGTGGCGAGAACGTTCATCTCCCACGGGTCCTCGAGCAGCTCGATGCCGGCCGCCTCGGCCACACGCTTGCCCTCGGCGATCAGGTCGTAGACGAGGTGGCCGAGGTCGTCGAGCCGCTCCCGCGCCGCGAAGTGCGGGTCGTGCGGGAGACCGGTGAGCGCCGCCACGGCGTTCACTGTCGCGTTGAAGATCAGCTTCGACCACTGCGCCGGACGCAGGTCCCGAAACGGCCGAGCCTTCAGGTTGGAGCGGACGATCAGCGCCGCGACCTCCTCGACGAGCTCGTACGGCGTTCCCGCATAAGGGCCGAGCCACGTCTCCGTGTCGAGGATGTACTCGATGTGCGTGTCCGAGTGGCGCGTGCCGCTCATGAACGTGACTGCGGAGATCACCCGCCGCTTCCCGAACGCCTCCTCGGCGCCGAGGCCGTTCTGAACGGTCATGATCGCCGCCCCGGGCCAGCGCCCTGCGAGGCTCGCAGCGGCCGCCTCGAGCTCGGTCGTCTTTGTGGCGACGATCGCCAGCTCCGGCTCGGGCAGCTCACCGGGGACGGTCGCGGCACGCAGCGTCGTTACGAAGTCGTGCCGGCCGGAGACGCGGAGGCCCTGCTCGTTCAGCGCGCGCGCGTGCTCCTCGCGGCGGCAGAGCACCGACACGTCGCTGACGCGGCCGAGGTGCGCGGCGTAGAGGCTGCCGATCACACCGGCGCCGACTATGCAGACGCGCTCGATACCGCCCCTCGCAGCTGCTCGAGTCCCCTCGCCGCGAGCTCGCGCGGGGGTTCTTTCCAGAGCGAGCCGGGCAAATCGGCGTCGGAGAAGATCTCGAGGTCGAGGAGGCCCTCCCAGCGCAGTGCCTCGAGGATCGGCCCGAGCTGAACGACGCCGTCGCCGGGCAGGACGCGGTCGTTCGTGTTCCGCGTCGGCTGCCGCCAGTCCGCCAGGTGGACGCCCTGGATGCGCTCGCGATATCGCTCGATCTCCTCCACAGGCTCTCTCCAGAGGTGCCAGACGTCATACATGAGCCCGACGTCCGCCTCCGCCTCTTCGACCAGCTCGGCCGCCTCCGCCAGGGAGCTGACGATGGTCCAGTAGTGCGCAAATTCGCGCTGGACCGGCTCGAGCGCCACGCGGACGCCGCAACGCCGCCCCTCGTCGCCGATCGCGCGCAGACCCTCGAGGATGGTCTCCCGATCATCGCCCGGCCCGGTCAGGAAGAGGACACAGGCCGGTTCGAACGGAGCAAGGCGGCGGATACCGGCACGGATCGCCTCGACGCGCTCGGCCGGGTCGGCGGGCCCTTCCAGCAGCGGCAAGGGCAGGATCGACGGCACAGCGGGAACGGCCGCGGCGGCCTCGAGCCCGCTGACGCGGAACTGCTCCAGCGAATCGCAGGCGAGCTTCATCTCCCAAATCCCTATCCCAGCCGCGCCCGCCGCCAGGTAGGCGTCGAGGTCGTCCGCGAACGACTGCGTCACGGTCGTGATCTGTGAGATCGAGAAGCGGTGCTCGCTCACCGTCCCAGACGCCCCCTCACGCGGGCGATCGTCCGCATCGCGAGCGGCGGCTCGAGCAGCTGCTTCGCGACGAGCGTGCCCGAGCCGGCGCCGAGACCCGGCCCGGGGTGAGTGCTCGCGCCGATATGCCAGAGGCGGGATACCGGCGTGGCGTGACCCGGGCTGGCGGCGAATGGACGCCAGAGCAGATTCTGGTCGAGCGCGAGCGAACCGGAGTAGGGGTCGCCGTGGTGCAGGTTGACGTTGGCCGCCTGCAGGTCGGCCGGCGAGAGCACGATTCGCTTGCGCAGCGCGGAGTCGAGGTTCGGGACGTGCCGGGCGATCCGCGCCTGGATCCGGTCGGCGTACCGCTCGCGAAGCTCCTCCGTCCACGTGCCGTCGCCGACGTCGAGCTCCCCGGCGGCGTCGCCCTGCACGCGCCAGGGCAGCTCCTGGAGCTGGATCCAGAGGAGCCCGGCGCCGTCGGGCGCGCGCGAGGGGTCAATCGTCAAGGGTTGACCGACGACGACGGTCGCCTCCGCGGGCAGCAGGCCGCGCTCGGCCTCGTTCACTGCGCGCGACACACCGTCGAGGCCGGGGGTCAGATGGACGACCGCGGTCTGCCCCAGCCGCTCGTCGCCCTCCCAGCGCGGCGGCTCCGAGAGAGCGAAGTGGATCTGCATATCGCAACGGCCGTACCGGAAGCGGCGGCCGCGGTTTGCGAGAGCGGGTGGCACGTCACCTTCGAGCAGGCGTCCGTAGAGCTGTGTCGGCGTCACGTTCGCGATCACGGCTCGTGCGGCGCTCACCTCCTGTCTGTCCGCGAGACGCACCCCGGCCGCCCGCCGCTCGCGCACGAGGATCCGCTCCACGTCTCGGCCGGTCTCGCAGACGCCGCCGTGGTCGCGGATCAGTCGCACGAGCGCGTCGACGAGGCGCGCGCCGCCTCCCCGAGGGATCGGCATTCCCCCCTCCTGCACCGCGACGCCGATCACCTGCGTCATGAACCCCGACGCCGCCGCGTCCGGGCCCAGGCCGGTGTGGAGCACCCACGGCGCGAGCAGCCCGTGCGCCCGCTCGGAGGCGAACGTGTCCGCCAGCCAGTCGCGGCTCGACGCAAGCACGTTGCCCGTGAACTCGACCGCCCCCCTGCGCCCGAGCCGTCGGTAGGCGCGAAGCGCGAGCGCGAGGCCGTCCTTCGACCAGAGCTCGGTGCCGAGCACGCCGAAAGCGAGGTCGGCGTTCGGAAAAAACGTCTCCAGAACGCCGCGCCACGCGTCGCCGTCTCCCTGTGCATGCCGGTCGAGCTCCTCGGCGTTCGCGTCGGCGCTTCGCAGCAGAAAGGCGGCCTCGCCACCGGGAAAGAGCGTCGCGGTGGGGTGCTCTGTGTTCAGGTACTCGAGCCCGCGAGTCGCCAGCTCGTCGCCGAGCTCCGCGTGCGCGGCGCCGCCGACCCAGAGCGGGTGCCAGGCGCTGAAGACGTCGTGGTGGAAGCCCGGCTCGGTGATCTCGGCCGTCTTGATCGCCCCGCCGAGCTCGTCGTTCCGCTCGAGCACGCAGACGCGGAAGCCGCCGCGCGCGAGCAGCGCGGAGCAGGCCAAGGAGTTGATTCCGCTCCCGACGACGACCGCGTCGTAGTCAGCCACCGGCGAGCTCCCGGAACTCGTCGTCGCTCACGAGGCCGCGCTTGCGCGCGCCGAGCGCCTTCACCTTCGCGAGGACTTCGGCGCGGTGCTCCTCGGGCAGGTCGAGCCCGAGCTCGTCCGCCTTGATCCTGATCGAGTCGAGGCCGCTTTTCTTTCCCAGGACGACGCCGCGCTCGGCGCCGACGAGCTCAGAGGAGTACGGCTCGATCGACGGTGGATCGTGGAACTGGCTCGCGACCGCGCCGCTCTCGCGGCGGAAGAGCGTCTCGCCCGTGACGGGCTTCCACGGTTCGAGGGAGTACCCCGAAAGCGCGCGGACGCGCTCCGAGACCTCGCGGATCCGCTCGAGGCGAAGCTCGGACTCGACGCCGTAGAGCGCGCGGAGGGTGAGCGCCACCTCGCCGAGGTTCGCGTTACCGGCCCGCTCGCCCATGCCGTTGATCGTGCCCTGAACCCAGCGCGCGCCCGCCCGCACGGCGGCGACTGCCGCGGCTGTCGCGAGTCCGAAGTCGTTGTGGCCGTGGAAGTGAACGGGGATCTCAGGCCCGACCCACTCGATCGTGCGCCCGACGAGCTCGGCCACCGCCTCCGGCGAGGCGATCCCGAGCGTGTCGACGACGCACACCTCCCTCGCCCCCGCCTCGACCGCGCCCCGGTAGACCTGCTCGTAGAAGGCGGGGTCGGCGCGGGTCGAGTCGACGCCGAAGAAGGCGGCGTGGATCCCGTGGTCGGCGGCGAAGCGCATCGCGTTGGTGATCCGTCCGAGCATCTTCTCGCGCGTGACCCCGAGCGCGCCGAGCTTGAGATCGGAGATGGGCGACTCGATCACTGACGCATCAACGCCCAGCTCGACCAGGGCTTCGAGGTCGGCGGGCACGGCGCGCGAGAACCCCCAGATCTCGGCACGGAGGCCCGCGCCGGAGATCAGCCGGACGGCCTCCCAGTCGTCCTGCGAGACGCGTGGGAACCCGGCCTCGATCCGGTCGATCCCGAGTCCGTCGAGCAGACGCGCGATCTCGAGCTTCTGCTCAGGGTCGAGGACTACACCCACCGTCTGCTCCCCGTCGCGCAGCGTCGTGTCGTAGAGACCGACGGAGCCGCCCAGCCGGTAGGGGTCGTTGAGCTCGCCGGTCCAGATCATCCGCACACCACTCCGTCCGGGAAGGCCGAGAGCTTCTCCGCGCCGCCCTGGGTGACGAGGAAGTTGTCCTCGACGCGGAGACCGCCACCACCTTCCCAGTAAATGCCCGGCTCGATCGCGAGCACCATGCCCTCCTCGATCGTCCCCACAGCCGCCTGGTGGGCGTACGGCGGTTCGTGCGCCCGCGCTCCGACGCCGTGGCAGACCGGATGCGAGGGCTGGCCCTCGTAGCCGGCCTCGGCGATGCCTTCGCGGACGAGCAAATCGAGCTCCGGGAGAGAAGCGCCCGGCCGGCAGTGCTCGAGCGCGCGCCTGTACACCTCCAGCAGTTGCTGCTCGAGCTCCGCGTACTCAGCGCGCAGCGCGCCCGGGCAGACGTTCTTCGTGTGATCGCACCAGTAGCCGTCCGCGCAGACCCAGATCTCGAAGAGCGTCGGCTCGTCCTCGCGCACGAGCAGGTCCCCAGTGGCCGTGAAGGTCTTGATCCCGGGCCCCGACCAGACGAGCGAGAACGGGAGCGCGAGGTCGACCCGGCCTTTCCAGCCCGTTCCCTCGCCGTGCACGAAGCCCTGCCAGAGCGCGGCCGCCTGCGACTCCTTCATCCCCGGACGGATCCGCCCGCGGACGTGCTCCATCGCCGCCGCGGCGATCTCGTTCGCGAGCCGCATCCGCTCCAGCTCCTGCTCCGTCTTGATCGCCCGCGCTCGCGCGAGGAGCGGCGTCGCGTCGACCGCCTCCCCGAAGCCGTCGAACCAGGCGGCGGTGAAGGTCGAGGGCTCGCCGACCATCCGGTCGGAGGCCTGCGTCCCGAGCGAGAGCTCGAGCCCGACCCGATCGTAGTCGCGCGCGGCCTGCTGCGCGAGCTCGAGCGTGCGGGCGATCGGCGGCCGCGGATCGTCGGGCGCGTACCCGCGCAGTAGGCGGACATCGCCTGTCCAGGCGTTCCGCGCCGCGTCCCCGGCGGAGGCCTCGAGGCAGATGAGGATGGACTCGCCCTCGCGCGAGAAGACCACCGCCTCGTAGCCCTTCATCCCCCAGAAGTTCGTCAGGTAGAGGACGTTGTCGGGCGCACGGACGACGAGGGCGTCGAGGCTCTCCTCCGCCATCAGCGCGCGCACGCGCTCGAGCTTCGCCTCGTCGCGGGGCCAGCTCCAGCTCAAGAAACCGTCACGCTCTCGGCACCCTCTCGGCACTGGCACGTACACGTTTTTCGAGTAGCGTCGGCGCCGAGGGAGGCGGGTAAGAGAACCCCACCCAGGGTGGGGGTGTGCGCGGAGGCACAGGCGCCGATCGGGCTCGCGCTGCTACCACCGCACTCGCTCGGGCGCTGGTCGCCCGTGCGCCTCCTGCCACGACACGACCGGGTTACGCAGCACGCCGATCCGCTCGATCTCCGCCTCCATCACGTCGCCGGGCTTCAGGTAGAGCGAGGCCGGATCGTCGCTGAAGCCGGCAACGCCGCTGACGGTGCCGGTCGAGACGACGTCCCCGGACGAGTACCCGAGCGCAGAGTAGTGGCTGAGAATCTCCGGGATCGCCACGGACATGCGGTTCGAGTGCGAGACCTGTCGCGGCTCGCCGTTTACCCGTAGCTCCATGGCCAGGTCGTGCGGGTCCGGGATCTCGTCGGGCGTCACGATCCACGGCCCGAGCGGACAGAAGGTGTCGATGGCCTTGCAGAACGAGAACACGCCTGAGCGCATCTCCCGCCGCTGGATGTCCCGTGCCGTGATGTCGTTGAAGATCACGTAGCCGCCGATGTAGTCGGCAGCCTCCTCCGGCGAGAACCACTTCCCGGCCTTCCCGATCACCACCGCGAGCTCGAGCTCGTAGTCGAGCTCGTCGGTCAAGTGCTCGGGGTAGACGACAGGCTCGTCAGGGCCGACGATTGCGTCGACGTTCTGGAAGAAGACGATCCACGGTGCGATCTCGTGTGACCAGCCGACGTTCTTCGACTCTGTCTCGTGCTCGCGGAAGTTGCCCGCCGTGTGAAAGAACTTCTTCGGCAGGATTGGTGCCCGCAGCCGTACGTCCTCGAGCGCATGCTCCCGGCCGCTCGCGCGCGGCACCTCGTCGCGTTCGAAGTACTCCCGCATCGACGGGACGTCGAGCTCGACAATCCGGTCGGCGCGGAGCTCTCCCACCAAACCGTCGTTGAAGGTGACGAGCTTCATGGCGCGGCTCCGCAGATTCGCTGCGCCGCGAGCGCGTACACGTGCGCCATCTTCGCGAGACCCTCGATCTCGAGATTTTCGCCGTACTCGGTGTCGAGCAGGCCGGTCGAGGTGCCGTAGTTCACCGTCGGAACGCCGTAGCGCGTGAGCGCTGAGGCATCCGAGAACCAGCGCGTGACATCGCGCTCCGGTCGGGTTCCGAACACCTCGGCGTGGCTCTCGTCGATCGCGGCCACAAGGGGGTGGTTCTCGGCGATCTCCGAGCCGGGCGCCGTCACGTAGACCTCGCCTTCGACGCCGAAGTCGGGGAAGCGCTCCGCCAGGCCCCGAACCATCTCGAGCACCTGCCTCCGAGCGGTCGGCATCGGCTTCGTCGGGGGCACGCGAATGTCGAGGAAGAGGTCGGTCCGGTGAGGCGTTCGCGAGACCCGCCAGCCGAAGCCGCCCTGTAGCGCTCCGACGTTGACGATCGCCTTGGCGCCGCGGAAGGCATTCTCCGGATCGTCCTCCCAGGTGGGGATCCACTCGAGCACCGCGTCGAGCACCTCGCGCATGCGCAGGATCGAGTTCTGGTCGCGCTTGCCCTCGCTGAACGCCGTGTGGATGAAGTTGCCACGCGTCGAGACCCGGAGCCAGAGCGAGCCGAAGTGCCCGAGCACGACCTTCCCCTCCGTCGGCTCGCCGAGGATGCACATGTCGGCGAGGCCGCCGTGGGTGACGAGGTGGCGCGAGCCGGTCGCGTAGCCGCGGAACTCCGGACCTTGGGCGTCCCCGTACTGCGCCTTCTCGATCTCGCCGCACACGGCCGCGACGACCACGTCGCCCCGTAGCGCCACGCCTGCGTCGGTGAGCGCACGCAGCGCTTCGATGTAGCCCGCGAGCGCCCCTTTCATGTTCGAGATGCCGAGCCCGTAGAGCCGCCCCTCGCGGACGAAGGGCTCCGGCTGGAAGCCCGGCACGTGCGCGAGCCAAGGCTCCCGGCCGGAGTACGAGGTGTCCATGTGGCCGTTGAACATCAGCGCAGGGCCGCCGTCCGTTCCCGCGCGCGTTCCCACGACGTTCGCGCGGCCCTCCTCGACCTGCTGCCACTGCACCGCGAGGCCCAGGTCGGAGAACGTCTGCGCGATGAACTGCGCCATCGCCTCCTCGCTCCCCGTGAAACTCGGAATCGAGATCGCCTCGCGCGCCCACTCGAGCAGCCGGTCCCGGTCGATCGACAGCGTCATCAGCGCACGTGCGGCAGGACGCGCTCGCCGAAGAGCCGAATCTGCTCGTGCCGCCGGTCGCCCCAGAGCTCGAGCATGACGTGGGTGCAGCCAGCCTCGCGGTACTCCTCGATCGCGGCGATGCAGTCCTCGGGCGTTCCGGCGATCGGCTTGCACTTGTCGAGCAGGGCGTTGCTCACCTCCGCCTTCGCCGCGAGCCGGCCGCCTCGCTCCATCGCCTCCGCGACCGGGCGGATCTCGTCCTGCTCGATGCCGGCCAGCTCGAGCAGGGTGTCCGCCGCTCCCTGGATGTTCTGGACCTTGTTCGCGAGGTACATACCCGCGATCTCGCGAGCGCCGTCGCGTCCGGCCTCGCGGTCGGTCTCGTGGATCGAGGCGACGATGGTGCAGCCGAGGTCGATGTCGCGAGCGACGTTCTCACGCGTGTAGCGGACGAACGCAGGCGTCGTGATCGACGGCGTCAGGCAGCCGTCGCCGATCTCGCCGGCGAGCGCCTGCATCTTCGGCGCGGTCGCCGCGACGTACACCGGAGGCACCTCGCGGGGCGCATCCGCCTTCGGGTCGAGCGCCGGAATCGAAGCGCTGAAGATCTTCCCGTCGTAGTCGAATGCGCCGCCGCCCAAGACGCCGCGGACGATCTCGACCGCATCCCGCATCGCGCCGAGCGTCGAGAGCTTCTCGCGCCCTCGCTTGACGTTGTTGAGGAAGATCTTCGACGTGCCGAACCCGAGCAGGAAGCGGCCCGGCCCGGCGGCCTCCTGCACGACCCGAGCGTCCATCGCAGCCTGCACGGGATGACGCGAGTAAGGCGAGATGATCCCCCAGCCGATCGTGAGCCGCTCCGTCGCCCTCGCCAGCAAGGCGGAGACGACCGTGGAGGAGCGCGCCTCCATCTGATGCTTGCGCCACCAGGGGTACGCCTCGGCCAGCCAGATCGTGTCCATGCCCGCCTCGTCCATCGCGCGCGACGAGGCCAGCATCTCGTCGAGCGGCTCCATCGTCAGCTGCATGACCCCGATCCGAAACGGCTGGGTCACAGGAGGCCGGATAGTTGATGCCATGAGATCGTCCGCCTCGGGGCGCGCGAGATCGTGGCCTCAATCATCTAGCTCTCGGTTGACGTCGTCGGCCCCGCGGGCTCCGGCTCGCGCGACTCCGGCGCCAGCGGGCTGACGCCTTCTTCGGCGCCGCTCGACCCCGCCGCCGGCTGCGGCTCAGGCGAGCTCTCCGCAGGCGGCCCGGAGTCCTTCAGCTCAGAGACAGCCACAGCCGGGGCGTCGGGAGAGGGCTTCGCGCCTCCGGCCTCCGCCTCCTCGACCTGCCGGTCGAGCGCGGTCAGGACGTGCTGAACCTGCTGGTTCACGATCGGCTGGAGCACGCGCTGGCCCATCGAGCCGACGGGTCCCGCGATCCGCACCTCCGCCTCCCACTCCATGCGCGTCCCGCCCTCGGCCTCGCTGAGGTTGAAGGCCGTGTTCATGCTCAGGATCGCGCCGACACCGTTGCCCTTGATCGCCAGCCGCGCGAACTCCGGCTCCCGCTCCTCGGTCTTCTCCAGGTCCATGCTCATCCGCAGCCCGCCGAGGCCGAGCGGAATGCTCACGTTCGCCCGCCAGCGCCGCTCGTCCTGGACATCGAAGCTCTCGACGCCGGGCATCGTCTTCGCCATCGCTGCCGGATCGTTCAACACGCGCCACACCGCGGTGCGCGGCGCCGCGAAGGCACGCTCCCCCGCGACCCTCAGCGGGGCTCCATGGTGACAAGCCGCCGCGTCGCCTCGGGATCGCGGAGCATCTCCCACACGCGGTGGTAAGGATTGCAGCTGTCGTAGACGATCGGCTTACCGCGAGAGCGGAGCGCGTCCTGCAGAGCCGCGCAGACGGCGTGGATGCCGGCGCCGCCGCCCTCTCCCATCCCCTTCGTGCCGAGCGAGGTGAACGGCGAGGGGCTCTCGATGTAGCCGGTCTTCAGGGGCGGCATGTCCATCGCGTGCGGGACGTGGTAGTCGTAGAAGTTGGGCGTCAGCAGATTCCCGTCCTCGTCGTAGGTGTAGGTCTCGTGCGTCGCCGCGCCGAGCGCCTGCGCCGTCGCGCCCATCACCTGGCCCTCGACGACCTGTGGGTTGATCCGCTTGCCGCAGTCGTCGACTGCGGCGTAGTCGACGATCTCGTAGACCCCCGTCTCCGGGTCGATCTCGACGAGCGCGGCGTGCGCCTGCGCCGCGTAGGTGAGCGTCAGGTTGCCGTACTTCCGCTCGACGTCCGGCACCTCGAACGGCGGCCGGTAGACGTAGCGGCAGTTGAGCGTGACATCGAGGTCCTCCGGGAGCCCCGCGTTGTTCGCGTTGATGATCGCTCCGAGCGCCATGAACGGGAGCGCCGCCTCGGGATTCCCGGTGATCCGGGCGTGCCCCTCCGCGAGCTCGATCTCCTCCGGCGAGCACCCGAGGATCACCGAGGCGAGCTTGCGCATCTCCCAGGCGAGCAGCTCTGTCGCGCCCTTGACCGCGCCGAGGCCGGTGACGGCGAACTGGCTCGCGTAGGTGCCGGAGAAGCCCGCGTGCGAGTTCCAGTAGGAGTCGTGCCCGGCGCGCACGTGCACGTCGTCGACCGAGCAGCCGAGGATGTCCGCGACGATCTGCGAGGCCGTGGTCTCGTGGCTCTGCCCTTGCGGCGTCGTGCCGAGCGTGACCACGATCTCGCCGAAGATGTCGAGCTTCACGGTCGCGACCTCGTTGTTGCCGGAGAACTGGAGCTCGGGGTTGATCAAGCGCGACTGGCCGAAGTTGTTCGTTCCCGAGTCGAGCGTCGTTCCGATCCCGAGGCCGAGCAGCCTGCCGCGGCCCTCCGCCTCGCTCTTGCGCGCCTCGAGCTCGTCGTAGCCGATCAGCTCGAGCAGGATGTCGAGCATCTTCGAGTAGTCGCCCGAGTCGTAGATGCAGCCGTTCGGAGTCTCGTAGGGCATCTCCTCGGTCTTGATGTAGTTGCGCTTGCGCACCTCGACCGGGTCGAGTCCCAGCTCGAGCGCGACGATGTCGATGATTCGCTCGGTGAACCACAGGTGTTGCATCCGCGAGTAGCCGCGATTCGGCGAGACCGGCGCCTTGTTCGTGACGACCTGCTTGAAGTCGAGCCGGATGTGCCGCCAGCGGTACACGCCCGGCGTGACCTGCGCCCAGATCACACCTCCGAGAGGCTCGTACCGTAGCCAGGCTCCCGCGTCGTCGAGCGCCGTCGTCCGGAACCCGAGCAGCGTGCCGTCGTTCTTGACGGCGACTTCGGTGTCCTGGAACCAGCGCTCGTTTCCATGCGACATCGAGAGGTGGAAGTCCGTCCGCCACTCGGTCCACTGCACGGGGCGGTTGAGCTTCCGGGCGAGTAGAGAGCAGGCGACGAGCTGCGGGTGCGTCGTGATCTTGTTGCCGAAGCCGCCGCCGATGTCCTGCGTGACGAAGCGGAGCTTGTCGAGCCCCACGCGCATCGCCGGGCCCATCATGATCGCCGCGAACCCGGGGAACTGGTTGTTCGTGATGATCGTCCACTGCCCGGTGCCGCGGTTGTACTCGACGAGCGAGCCGTTGCATTCGAGCGGCGTCGAGTTGAAGCGGTGGAAGTGGAGCTCCGAGATCTTCACGATCCGGTCGGCCTCGGCGAAGGCCTGGTCGAGGTCGCCCCACTCGTACACACCCTCCCAGGCCAGGTTCGCGCCGGCGTCGTCGTGGAGGACCGGCGCGTCGTCGTCAAGCGCGCGGCGCGCGTCGGTTACGACCGGCAGCGGCTCGTAGTCGATTTCGACGAGCTCCGACGCGTCCCGGGCGCCCTCGCGGGTGCTCGCCACGACGGCCGCGACTGACTCGCCAACGAAGCGCGCCTTCCCGACCGCGAGGCAGTAGTCCTTGAGGTGCGCGCCCGGGGGCGACGAGATCTGGAAGAACGGATCGGTCAGCAGCGCGACCTCGTCGCCGGTGAGCGTCCCGTACACGCCCGGGTGCTCGAGCGCCTTGGAGACGTCGATCGAGCGGATCTTGGCGTGGGCGTACGGCGAGCGCACGAAGTGGACGTAGCCCATGTTGTGCCGCTTGACGTCGTCGAAGAAGAGGCCCTC
>WNGD01000979.1_pt1 | contig 31121 bp, 26 predicted proteins | sample 5400671 | NCBI WGS metagenome assembly WNGD01 (sample SAMN13153369, study PRJNA577476) | soil metagenome | isolation source: 40 cm soil or saprolite under grassland replicate 2 | place: USA:California | collected 2016-06-15
ACCAGGACGTCGCCCGGCCGATGCGCGACTACGTGGGCGAGCGTGCAGAGTGGTTGGCCGGCCTCATGCGCGTCGCCCAGGCCGACGGCGAGCTTGACCCCGCGCTGTCACCGGATGCGCTCGCCCACTTCTGCCTCCTGCTCGCGATGGGTAGCGCTCTCATTACGCCGGACCTGCATGCGGTCGGCGACCAGGAGTGGGCCGCCTTGCTCACTCGCGTGGTCACCGCCCTCGCCCCAGCCGACATCACGACAGAGACAGGAACAACGCAGTGAAAGTGCAGATCAACCCCGGGAGCTGCCAAGGGCACGGCCGCTGCTACGACCTCGCCCCCGGCCTGTTCAGCGAGGATGACGAGGGCTATGGGACGGTCCTCGGCGACGGCACCGTGCCGCCAGGCAAAGAGCACGACGCACGCCTGGCGGCTCTTAACTGCCCCGAACGCGCGATCGAGCTGCTCGAGGAGGCGTGACATGGCCGTCGACGACCGGTTCACCGAGGATTTCCGGGAGACACGCGAAGACGAGGCCCTCGGCACCCGCAGCCAGGTCGTCACCGGCCCGGTCTCAGACTGGGCGACCGACTTCTCCCATGTCGAGCCGGAGTGGTCCGCCGACCCCTACCCGATCCAGGACGACCTGCGTCAGCGCTGCCCGATCGCGCGCACCGAGCGGTTCGGCGGCGGATGGCTGCCCACGCGTTACGAAGACGTCGCGGCGATCGCCTACGACACCGAGCGCTTCTCCTCGCGGTCGATCATCATGAGCAACTTCCGGCCGCCCCGCGAGCTGGCGCCTATCGGCGGCTCGCCGCCGATCTCCTCCGATCCGCCTTTCCACCACGACGCGCGCAAGCTGCTGCTCCCCGCGTTCACCAAGACCGCGGTCACGAGGCAGGAGCCGGCGACGAGGGCGTTCTGCCACTCACTCATCGACGCCTTCGAGGGGCAGGACATCGTGGACGCCGCCCGCGACTACGCGCAGCACATCCCGATGCGCGTCATCGCTGACATGCTCGGCTTTCCCCCAAAAGACGGATCACAGTTCCGTGAGTTCGTCGAGGACTTGCTCGAAGGCATCAACCTGCCGCCGGATGAGCGCATCGAGCGGGTTTCACGGCTGTTCGACTACCTGCTCGCGCAGGTCCACGACCACCTCGGCAACCCGCACGACGACCTGACGGCCTACCTGATCAACGCCGAGCTCTACGGCCAGAAGCTCGACCCGTCCCACGTGGTCGGCACGATGGCCCTGCTGCTCATCGCCGGCATCGACACGACCTGGAGCGCGATCGGCGCCTCGTTGTGGCATCTGGCGAAGACCCCCAGCGACCGCAGGCGGCTGGTCGCCCAGCCCGGGCTGCTGCCGACAGCGATGGAGGAATTCCTCCGCGCCTATGCGCCGGTCACCATGGCGCGGCTGGTAAAGGACGCCATGCACTGGCGCGGCGTCGACATGAAGGCCGATGACTGGATCCTGCTGTCCTTTCCGGCGGCCAACCGCGACCCGGCGCAGTTCGACCGGGCCGGTGAGATCGTGATTGACCGCGAGGTCAACCGGCACGCCGCGTTCGGTCTCGGCATCCATCGCTGCGTGGGTTCGCACCTGGCGCGCATGGAGCTTCGAGTCGCCCTCGAAGTCTGGCTCGAGCGGATCCCCGAGTTCACCCTTGACCACCCGCTGGCGGTCATCTGGTCCTCCGGCCAGATCCGCGGACCGCGCACACTCCCGCTTCGCATCCACTGACCGCCGGTGACGTTGGTCGCGGCCGATGGCGCACCCGCCACATCTCACACGCCAGCCCCCTGGAGCCGTTTCCTGGTTCAGGAGCGTTCACGTTGCCCGAGTCCCGGCGGCCGGACGGGGATGCGGACCCGCAGCACCGTCTCGCCTGGGTGGGAATCGATGGCGATCGTGCCGCCGTGGCGCTCCACGACGATGCGCTGTGCGATGTCGAGGCCGAGACCGGTGCCTTTGCCCACGTCCTTGGTGGTGTAAAAGGCCTCGAACGCGCGGGCTGCCACCTGCGGCGACATACCAGGGCCGGTGTCGCCGACCTCGATGACGACGTGGTCCCGCTCGGCCCGTGTCGCCACCCGGAGCGTGCCCGCGCCGTCGATCGCGTCGACGGCGTTGTCGATAAGGTTGGTCCACACCTGGTTGAGCTCGCCGGCGTAGGCATCGATCGGAGGGATGTCGGCGCCGTAGTCACGCACGACCGTGACACCGTCGCGGAGCTTGTGCCCGAGCATCACCAGGGTGCTCTCGAGGCCGTCCTTCACGTCGACGCGCTGCATCGACGCGCGGTCCATCTGTGAGTAGGACTTGATGGCGGCGACAAGCTCGGAGATGCGCCGGCTTGACTGCTTCATTTCCGACAGCAGCGTGGCGACGGAGAACGTGCTTGCCACCCACTCCAGGCCCGGCTCCAGGGCCGATCCCTTCAGTACCATCGCCGCCCGCTCGCACCAGGCGAGATCGGCCCCGGCGGCGGCGAGCGGCGGGGCGATCATCCACTCACGAGCGATGCCGTGCCGGGTGAGCCATGACGACAGGGCCTCCTCGTGGTCGGCCAGCGCCAGCGGGTCCGGGACCGCCGTGTACGGCTCGATCTCACGGCGCAGCGCGTCAAGCGCGGTGAACTGCCGGGCCGTGATCTCGTCATGGGCGAGCCGGCTAAGGGACGACAGCAACGTCTGGCACTCGGCCTCGAGGGCGTCGACCGCCCGGGCGGCGGCGGCCGCCGGGTTGTTGATCTCGTGCGCGAGGCCGGCGGCGAGCGTGCCGAGAGTGACAAGGGACTCGCGCTGCCGGGCCGTCGACTCGATGGAACGTGCGGTGCGGTACAGCCCCTCGATGAGGTGCCTGCCGAACGGGAACCAGGCGTTGAACCGCTCACGTAGCACTTCGGCCGACACCTTGAGCACCCGCCCGCCGGTCGCCCCCCGGCCGGTCGCGAGATATATGCCGTGCTCGTCCCAGGCGCGGAACCCGCCGGCCCAGCGGCCCGGCACGTCCATCTTCCCGACCACGGTGTCCTCGCGGCCGATGTGGCGCACGAGGTCGATGGAACCCTCGACGAGCACCCACCAGAAGTCAGCGTGCTCGCCTTCGCGGAACAGATCGACGCCGGGCTCGACGCGAACCTCGGCACTGCCCTCGAACAGCTCCGCGAGCTGGCCGTCAGTCAGGCCGTCGAAGACGCTGAGGGAGCGAAGCTCGTCGGCGCGTATCACATCGCGGCCAGGTAACGGTGCACGAGGTAGATCGACATCGCACCCTCACCGACGGCCGACGCGACCCGCTTCATGGAGTCGAGCCGGACGTCGCCGGCGGCAAACACGCCGGGCACGCTCGTTTCGAGGGCGAAGGGCGCACGCGGCAGCGGCCAGCGCCCGGCGTGGGCGGGACCCAGGAGGTCCTGACCGGTGACGACGAACCCTTTGCCGTCACGGACGACATCGGGGCCGAGCCACTCGGTCCGGGGCGAGGCGCCGATGAAGACGAACAGCCAGCTCGACGACACCTCCTCCGCGACGCCGGAGCCCCGGCCGGCGAGCGAGAGCTTCTCCAGGTGGCCCTCACCCCGGCCCGCCACCACCTCACTGCGGTACCGCACCTCAATGTTGGGCGCAGAGGTGATCCTCTCGACGAGGTACCGCGACATCGTGCCCGTAAGCGTCGCAGCCCGGACCACCAGCACCACCCGCTTGGCGAAGCGGGCCAGGCTGAGCGCGGCCTGGCCCGCCGAGTTGGCGGCACCGACGATGTAGACGTCGTCGCCCTGGCACTGGCTCGCATCGCCGGCGTTCGCGCCGTAGTACACGCCCCGGCCGGTGAGCTCGCCGAGCCCTGCTGCCTCCAGCCGCCGGTAGGACACGCCCGTCGCCACGATGAGCGCCCGGGCCTCGATCTCCCCCGAGCCGTCGAAGAGCACGGCGCGCACCGGCCCGCGGGTCTCAAAGCCCGCGACGTCGCGGGCGAGGACCATCTCGGCACCGAAGCGGGAAACTTGGGCTATGGCGCGCTGCGTGAGGTCGGAGCCAGTCAGCCCCTTCGGGAACCCGAGGTAGTTCTCGATGGCCGCGCTCTGACCTGCCTGGCCGCCGGGCGCCTCGCGCTCCACGATGACGGTGCTCAGCCCCTCCGACGCCGCGTACACCGCGGCGGCCAGGCCGGCCGGGCCGCCGCCCACGATGCACACGTCGTACAGCCGCTGCCGGGCGCTGGTGCGCAGCCCGAGCGCGCCGGCCAGATCAAGGGTCGTCGGCGAGCGGAGCGTGTCACCGTCGGGGACTAGCACGAGCGGGAAGTCAGCTGGTGCCGCGTGGGAGAGGTCGCGCAACCGCTGGGCCTCGGCGTCGCGCTCGATGTCGTACCAGCGGTAGGGCACGTGATTGCGGGCCAGGAACATCTTGATGTCGTGGCTGCGGTCGGACCACCGGTGCCCGACCACCCGCACATCGGACGTGTGGTCCGGGTTGGCCTGCCGCCAGTCGCCGAGCAGGTCGTCGACGACGGGGTACAGCCTTTCCCCGGGAGGGTCCCACGGCTTGAGCAGGTAGTAGTCGAGGCCGATGTCGTTGATCGCCTTGATGGCGACGTCCGTGTCCGCGTACGCCGTGAGCAGCAGGTATTTCGCGCCCGGTGCATGAGTACGCGCCTGCTCAAGCGTCTCGATGCCCGTCATCTGCGGCATCCTCTGGTCGGCGGCGATCAACGCCACCGGCTGGTCACGCAAGGCGAGCTTGGTCAGCACGGCCAGCGCCTCGGGCCCCGACATGGTGCGCACGACGCGGTAGTCGGCGCCGTAGCGGCTACGCAGGTCGCGGGTGATCGCGGCAGCGACCTCTGGATCGTCGTCGACCGCCAGGATGGTCGGTTTGCTCATAACATCAGCCCCCGCGGCCCCACTGCCTGCCCGGAGGAGAGGCTGAAAGACAGGAAGAAACCTCAGCGCGCAGTATATCTACGGGTCCATGGCCTGGGCAGACTGCGGACGGTGCGGCGCAGCTGGAAGCGGCCGCGGGCAGGCTGATCCTCAGCCACGGGCGGCGGTGACTGTCCCCGGCCTGCGGTGTTGCCGTAGTAATTGAGACGGGCGTCCATGGTGATCTCCTTGCCGTCCTTGCGGGGTTACATCCCACTGACCCGACGGCCCGGCAATGTGTGACAGCCAGACAAACCCGGTCCTGAACGGCGACCCATCGCAGCCGCCAGCTCCGCCCGCCCCGCCCGGACCCGTCGCCGACTTCGACGCCGACCCGTGGAGAGCCCCCGGATCGCTACCGGCTAGCCCGGCACGTTCAGGATCGCAGTCGCCTTCTGCGCCGCCTGATCGAGCGCGGCCTTCGGAGCGGCCTGACCGAGGAGCACCGACGCGATGCCCGTGCCGAGGGCATTGATGACGCGCGGCCATTGCGGCAGCGTGGGCATCGCTTCCTTGGCGTTCGAGAGGTTGTCAGCCATCGGCCCGATCCCCGGATACTTCCGCAGGTACTGCTGGTAGCCCGGCAGCTTCATGATGGACGGCCGGATCGGGAGCGAGCCGGACCCTATCATCCAGGTCAGCTCCTGCTTCGGCGCGGTCAGCCACTTCAGGAACTCGACCGCGGCGTTCACCCGCGCGGGGTTGTGATTGAACACGACCCAGTTGTCGGGCCCGGATACGGTCTGGTGGCTGCCGTTCACCGCCGGCAGCTGCACGTCCGCCCAGTCGACCTTCGCCTGGTTGAGCGTCGGGACCTCCCACGGGCCGCTGACGAACATCGCCAGATGCCCGCTGGTGAACAGCGGTTCGGCCTTGCTTGCCGTCGGGTCCAGGTACACCGACTTGTCGACGGTTGCCATCTGCTGCCAGAGCGTCAGGTTCTGCACGCCGGCCGGCGAGTTGAACAGCGCCTGCTTGTCGTCCGAGGAGAGGATCTGCCCCCCGCGCTGCCAGAGCCCCGGGAAGAACCGCCAGGATGTGTCGAGCAGGTCCCCGCCGACGGGGTAGTTCACGCCGTAGATGTGCTGGGCGGGATCCGTCAGCTTCTTCGCGACATTGCGGAAGTCGCTCCAGGTCCAGTCAGGAGACGGAGCGGGGACGCCGGCCGCGGCGAACAGCTTCTTGTTGTAGATCACTGACAGGTTGTCGATGAGGGCCGGGAACCCGATGACCTTGCCCCCGGGCGACACGATCTGCTTGGACGCCGGGTAGAGGTTGTTCCAGTCGAATCCCGGCTCGCTGATCCTGTTCGCCAGGTTGACTGTCTTACCGCTCTGGGCGATGTTCGCGGCGTAAGACCCGTAGATGTACGCGACATCGGGATAGGTCCCGGCCGCGATCGCCGTGGTGACCTTCGGAAGAAGGTCTCCCGTGGAAGTCCCCCCGGAGCTCGCCTGCACGACGATGTTCGGGTGCGAGGCGTTGAACGCATTGACGAGCTGCTGCATCACCGTCGCGTCGATCTCGGTCTGCGCGTGCCAGAACTGGATCGTCACCGGCCCCGCCGAGCTGCTCCCCGAGGGAGGCTGGGTCGAGCTCGATCCCGATGATCCTGCGCATCCGGTCAGCGCCAGGGTCAGCGCCGCCATTCCCGCTAGCGCTGTTCGCTTCATACCGGCCTCCCTCGTCTCGTCAGCCCGTGGCCGCCGCCGACGATCCCTTGACAGCCGCAGTGATCGCATGCACGAACAGGTGTTGACCGGCAAGGAACACAAGCCCGAGAGCCCTCGTGATCGTTTCCCTGATTTTTCGTTCTCGTTCGGATGAGCGGATATTAGAACAGACTCGTGCGTTCTGCAAGGCTGCTTCTAGTCGTTCCTGTTGCTGTCCGCGCGATCGGGACGTACATTCACGTAGATGCACGCCATCACGAGCGAGATCGCGAGCCAGCCCGCCCTGTGGCGGAAGGCCGCGGACATGGTTCCGGCCGTGGCCGGCCTGCTCCCGGCGCCCGGCGAGCCGGCCGTCGCGATCGGCTGCGGGACCTCGCACCACATCGCGCGGGCCTACGCCGCGCTCCGCGAGGAAAGGAACCTGGGCACGACGGACTCGGCGATCGCGTCCGGGCTATCGCCGCACCGGAGTTACCGGCGCGTGGTCGCCATCTCGCGCTCGGGTACCACCACAGAGGTCCTGCGCACGCTCGACGGTCTGCGCGGAAGCATGGCCACGGTCGCGGTCACGGCAGTTCCCGACTCGCCGGTCGCGTCGTCCGCCGACGACACCATCGTGCTGAACTTCGCGAACGAGGAGTCGGTCGTTCAGACGCGCTTTGCGACCACGACGCTGGCCCTGCTGCGCGCACACGTCGGCGACCGGCTCGAAGCCGCGATCGCCGACGGGGAGGCCGCACTCGCCCGGGCGCTGCCCGTGCCGCCCTCGGAGTTCAAGCAGTTCGTGTTCCTGGGACAGGGCTGGACCGTGGGCCTCGCGGACGAGGCGGCGCTCAAGCTGCGCGAAGCGGCCTCCGCGTGGACCGAGGCGTACCCGGCGATGGAATACCGCCACGGCCCGATCAGCGCGGCCGGCCCCGGGACCCTCGTATGGGCTATCGGACCCATCGATCCGAGCGTGCTCGCCGACGCGGCGGACACCGGTGCCACCATCGTCGACGAGGGAACGGACCCGATGGCCGAGCTCGTCCTCATCCAGCGGATGGCGGTCGAGCTCGCCGAGGCTCAGGGCCTCGACCCCGATCGGCCGAAGCACCTGACTCGCTCGGTCGTACTGCCGTGAGTCGCGACGGCGCGCACGGGAGGTCCTGACCGTGGCCGAGGTCTCGTTCCACGAGATCACGAAAGTCTTCCCGAACGGGACGACTGCGGTCGATGCGCTCACCTGTACGATCACCGACGGCGAGTTCATGGTGCTGGTCGGACCGTCCGGGTGCGGAAAGACGACCGCCCTCCGGATGGTCGCGGGGCTGGAAGAGCCGACCTCCGGCGCCATCGCCATCGGCGGTAAGGTCGTGAACGGCGTTTCTCCCCGAGATCGCGACATCGCGATGGTATTCCAGAACTACGCGCTGTACCCGCACAAGACCGTCCTGCAGAACCTGGCCTTCGGGCTCCGGCAGCACAAGGTGCCGAATGCCGAGATCGTTGAACGAGTCAAGGAGGTGAGCTCGCTCCTGACCCTCGATGAGCTCCTGGATCGCAAACCCGCCCAGCTCTCTGGCGGTCAGCGACAGCGCGTGGCGATGGGGCGCGCGCTCGCCCGCAACCCCCGCGTCTACCTCCTGGACGAACCGCTCTCGAACTTGGACGCACAGCTTCGGACCCAGCTTCGCACCGACCTGAAGCAGCTGCATCAGCGCTTCTCTACCACGACCGTCTACGTCACGCACGATCAGGTCGAGGCCATGACGCTCGGGGACCGCATTGCCGTGATGTCCGACGGGAAGCTGCTTCAGCTGGGGACGCCGCAGGAGATCTATCGGCGCCCGGCGAACGTGTTCGTGGCCGGGTTCATCGGAAGCCCCCCGATGAACCTGCTGAGCGCCTCCGCGACAGGCGGCCGTGTGCACGCGGGCGATCTCGAGCTAGAGGTCTCCGGCGCCCCCAATGGCGAGCTGGTCGTCGGCGTGCGGCCGGAGGCCCTGCGCCTGGTGACGGGCGCCACCGAGGAGCAGGCCATGCCGGTGCGCACGGAAGTCGTCGAGCTGCTCGGCCACGAGACGATCGTCTACGGGAGTATTCGCGGTCAGAATGTCGCGGCCGCCTCCTCCGGCGCCGGCCCATCGCTGCCCGCCGGGCGAGCGACCGTCATCGCCCGGCTCGACGCACGCCGTCAGCCCGCGGTGGGCGAGACGATCACTCTTGGCATGTCGCTGGAAGACGTGCACCTCTTCGACGCCAAGTCGGGCAAGGCCGTGGCTCAGCCCGAGCCCCTCGCCTCGCGGCCGCTTGCGGGATCCTGAGGACCGGTTCGGTGCGACAAGCGGAGCGGCTGGAGGCGATCCTGGAATGGCTGTCGGGATCCGGCAGCGTGAATGTCACCGACATCTCGGACGAGCTGGGCGTATCGGCGGCCACCGTCCGTCGTGACCTCAACCTTCTCGAGCGCCAGCGCCTGCTGGCGCGAACGCACGGAGGCGCGGTCGGGCAGGGGGTCCTTTACGAGCTCCCGCTTCGCTACAAGGGCGGCCGCCACAAAGAGGAGAAGCTCCGGATCGCCCGCGAGGCCGCGACGCGCGTCGCCGCGGGTCACGCGATCGGCCTCACCGGCGGAACCACCACGACGGAGGTGGCGCGAGCGCTGGTCGACCATGAGCGCCTCACCCTGGTCACGAATGCCCTGAACATCGCGTCCGAGATGGCGGTGCGGCCGAGCCTGAAGCTCGTGGTGACGGGCGGAGTGGCCAGGTCCGAGTCCTATGAGCTGGTCGGGCCCATCGCCGAGGCCAGCCTCGCCGGGCTCAACCTCGACATCGTGTTCGTCGGCGCGGACGGGGTCTCCCTCGAAGCGGGCCTGACGACGCACCACGAGGTCGAGGCCCACACGAACCGGGCCCTGATCGAGCGCGCCCGCTCGGTCGTCGTCGTCACCGACAGTTCCAAGATCGGGCTCGTGGCGTTCGCCCGGATCTGCGAGGTCGGAGCGGTTGGCGAGCTGATCACCGACCGCGCTGCCGACCCCGGCATCCTGGCCAGGCTCGCCGACGCCGGCGTGAAGGTCACGACCGTCTGATCGCCCGTGCCCGGGCGGGAGTACGCGCACCGTTCCATGGCGTGCGCAAGATTCACCGCTGGATGCCGCATGTCAGCATACCCGGACGGCGTAGCCGGCCGGTGCGGACTCGTTCTATCGCACGAAGTGCTCGCACTTGATCATTTTAGCCAGACATGGAACACTCTCGATCATGATCCGGATCACGATCATAGGTGCCGGCAGCGTCGAGTTCACCCGCAACGTGGTGGCCGACCTGTGCTCGTTCGCGGAGCTTGCGGGCCAGCTGACCATCGCCCTGCACGACATCGACGCGGAGCGCCTCGCGTACGCGGAGCGCGCCACCGCGTCGATCGTGCGGCGAACCGGCGCCGGGCACCGGGTGGAGGCCAGCGCAGAGCGCAGGCCTGCCGTGGAGGGCGCCGACTACGTCATCAACGAGATCCAGGTCGGCGGTTACCGGGCAACCCGCAGGGACGTCGAGATCCCGAAGAAGTACGGGCTTCGCCAGACGATCGCCGACACGATCGGGATCGGCGGTATCTTCCGCGGGCTCCGGACCATCCCCGTGATGGTGGGCATCGGCAACGACCTCCGCGAACTGGCGCCGGACGCCCTCCTGCTGAACTACGCCAACCCCATGGCCATGGTGCCGTGGGCCGTTTACGAGGGCACCCCGTTCACGAACGTGGTCGGTGTGTGCCACTCGGTGCGGGACACCCATGCCTTCCTGGCCGCCGCCGTTGGCGTGCCCGAGAAGGACATCGCCTTCCGCACCGCCGGCTTCAACCATCAGTGTTTCGTACTGCGATTTCGCCGCCGCGGCACCGGCGAGGACCTCTACCCTCGGCTCCGGGAGGTGATCGAGGCCGACCCGGATGGGCTGGGCAGACGGGTGCGCGTGGAGATCTTCCGGCGCTTCGGTTACTTCCCCACCGAGTCCAGCGAGCACTCGAGCGAGTACGTCCCCTGGTTCCTGCGCCACGATGATCAGGTCGAGCGATTCCGGTGCGAGGTCGACGAATACCTGCGCCGCAGCGAAGAAAACCTCGAGGAGTGGGGGCGGACGAAGGCGGCCCTGGACGCCGGGGAGGAACTCGAGATCGAGCCGACCTCTGAGCTCGCTTCGGAGATCATCCACTCACTCGAGACTGGCACCATCCGTGAGGTCTACACGAACGTGCGCAACGGCGGTCTGATCGACGGGCTTCCCGACAGCGCCTGTGTCGAGGTGCCGGCCCTGATCGACAAGAACGGCGTGCAGCCCACCCGGATCGGCGCCCTCCCCCCGCAGTGCCTCGCCCTGAACCGGACCTTCCTGAACGTGGCCGAACTCACGGTTCGCGCGGCGCTCGAGCAGCGGCGCAGCCTCGTCTACCAGGCCGCGCTGCTCGACCCGAACACGGCAGCCACGCTGACGACCCAGCAGATCGTCTCGATGTGCGACGACCTGATCGATGCCCACGGGACCCTACTGCCCGCGGGCATCCGGGGAAAGAGGTGAACGGGGGCGACCCGAAGGACGCAGGAATGACGGCGCATTCTCCTGGCCCGCCGGAAGAACTCTCCCCCGCGCGGATCCTGGGCCGCCCCATGCGCCGCAGCGAGGACCGCGCGCTGCTCACCGGAGCGGCCCGGTACACCGACGATGTCCCGTGCGAAGGGGCACGGCACGCGGTGTTCGTCCGGTCCCCCATCGCCCACGCGCTCATCCGGTCGGTCGATGCGGGTGAGGCCCGCGCGATGCCGGGCGTCGTGGGCGTTTTCGTCGCCGGCGACATGGGCGGGCTGCGCATGCCCCCCGTTGAAGACAGCCCCGAGACATTCGCCCGGCCGCTGCTCGCCGCCGGGCGAGTCCGTTTCGCCGGCGAGCCGGTGGCCGTCGTGGTGGCGCAGACGAGGGCGCAGGCCGTGGATGCCGCGGACGCCGTCGCCGTCGACTACGAGCCGCTCGCCCCGGTGATCGATCCCGAGGCCGCGCTGGAGCCTGATGCGCCCGTGCTGTTCCCAGCGCACGGCTCCAACCTCGCGATTCGCGTGGATGACGTGGCCGAGGATCCGGGCGCGCTCGAGGGTGCCGAGATCACCGTGCGGGCCCGGTTCGTCAACCAGCGGGTAGCGCCGGTGCCGATGGAGCCGAACGGCGCTCTCGCCATCGCCGGCCTCGCCCCGGGCCAGCCGCCGGTCGCGCTGTGGGCCTCGGTGCAGGCGCCCCACGACACGCGGCGGATCGTCGCCCAGGTGCTGGGGCTGGACTGCGCCCAGGTGCGTGTCCGCACCGCGGCGGTGGGCGGCGGATTCGGCGGGAAGATCCCGACGTACCCGGAGCACGTCGTGATCGCCTGGCTGGCCCGGCGTACCGGAAGCGCCGTTCGCTGGTCGGAGACGCGAAGCGAGAACATGGTCGCGATGACGCACGGCCGCGGGCAGGTGCAGCACGTCGAGCTGGGCGCCACCCGGGACGGGCGATTGACCGGGCTCCGCGTCTTGGTGATCCAGGACATCGGGGCGTACGCCAGCGAGGCGGCGACCCTGCCACCGCTCACCGGCCTCATGGCCTCGGGTCCGTACCGGATCCCCCGGATCGACTTTCATGCGGTCTCGGTCCTGACCAACACCACGCCGGTGGGCGCCTACCGGGGCGCGGGGCGGCCAGAGGCAACCTGGCTGCTGGAGCGCGCCCTGGACATGCTGGCGGGCGATCTCGGGATCGACCCCGCGGAAATCCGGCGACGCAATTTCATCCCCCCCGAGGCATTCCCCTACCGCACCCCGACCGGCGCCACTTATGACAGCGGCGACCTGGGCCGCGCCCTTGATACCGCGCTTCGCGCGGCCGGATACACCGAACTGCGTAAGGAGCAGGCCGCACGCATCGACCGAGGCGAAACGTGGCGGCTCGGCGTCGGCATCGGCAGCTACATCGAGGTCACCGGCTGGGGAAGCGAGTTTGCCTCGGTGGAGGCCGACGAGAAAGGGACATTCACCGTCCTGACCGGGACCAGCCCGCAAGGGCAGGGGCACGAGACCGCGTGGGCGCAGATCGTGGCCGACACCCTGGGAGCCCCGTTCGACGCTGTCGCCGTCCGGCACTCGGACACGGCGCTCGTCCCGCGCGGCGAGGGGACGATGGGGTCGCGGTCCCTCCAGGTGGGCGGCTCGGCCGTGCTCCGTGCCTCAATGGCCCTCCTGGCTAAGGCACGGCGTCTTGCGGCCCATCTGCTGGAAGCGAGCGAGAGCGATGTGCGCGGCTTCGACGGCCGGATCGGCATTACCGGAGACCCGGAGTCGTCACTGTCCTGGGCCGAGCTCGCGGCGGCCGCCGCGGACTCCGCATCCCTCCCGCCCGGTATGGAGACGGGATTGCGGGCGCAGGACGACTTCGAGATGGAGGATTCGACCTATCCGTCCGGCGTGCACGTCGCGGTCGTGGAGGTCGACACCGAGACGGGGAAGGTAAAGCTTGCCCGTCATATCGCGGTGGACGATTGCGGGCGCCGCGTCAACCCGCTGCTCGTCGAGGGCCAGATCCACGGAGGGATCGCGCAGGGCGCTGCCCAGGCGCTGTACGAATCGATCGTCTACGACGAGCTGGGCAATCCCCTGACGGCCAGCCTCGCCAGCTACGGGATGCCGGCCGCGCCGGACCTCCCGGCATTCGTCACTGTCCCGCTGGCGACCCCCACGGACCGGAACCCCCTGGGGGCAAAGGGCGTCGGCGAAGGGGGGACCATCGGGGCAGGACCCGCGGTCCATAACGCGGTGATCGACGCACTGTCCCACCTCGGCGTCCGCCACATCGACATGCCGATGAGCCCCGATCGGGTTTGGATGGCCATCGGGGATGCGCTGCGCGGTGTGCCAGGCGACCGCGAGAAAGGAGAAGCATATGGAGCGGCCGGACCTGAATGGCTTGATCGCGGCCATCGTCACGCCCATGCGGAGCGACCTGTCGATCGACGAGGAGTCACTCCGAAGATACGCTAACTGGCTCGCTGGCCAGGGCATTCGCGGGCTGGCCGTGAACGTGGACACGGGTGAGGGACCTCACCTGTTTCCGGAGGAACGCCTGCGGGTCCTTCAGATCGTGGCCGAAGAGGCCGGCGGCCGGGCTCTCGTGGTCGCCGGCCTTGCGGCTTCATTTACCGAGCAAGCCCGCCAGCTCGCCGCCGACACCGCCCGGGCCGGAGCAGACGCCCTGCTCGTCTTCCCTATCTCCGCGTACCAGGGCGAGCCGCTGGATCCGGAGATTCCCGCCCTGTATCACGACGCGATCGCTGAGGCCTCGGGTCTTCCCCTGATTGCCTTCCAGCTCCAGCCCGCGCTTGGCGGGGTGAACTTCTCGGCCGAGACCATCGAGCGCATCATGAGCGTCGATGGTGTGGTGGCCATCAAGGAGGCATCCTTTGACGCGAAGCGGTTCGTGGAGACCGCGAGACTGGTGAAGTCCCTGCCGTCCCGCCCCACCGTGCTGAACGGCAACGACAACTTCCTTCTCGAGGCGCATCTCCTCGGGGCTGAGGGCGCGCTGCTCGGCTTCGGCACGCTCGCCGCACGCGAGCAGGTTCAGATGCACCAGGCCGTGCGCGACCATGATCTCCCCCGCGCATTCGAGCTTCGCGACATGCTCCAGCCCCTGTGCGATGTGATCTTCGCTCGGCCCGTCCGGGACTATCGCGCTCGCATCAAGCATGCGCTCGTCCGGCTGGGAGTCATCGACGCCGCCTACGTTCGCCCGCCCCTTCGCCCGCTCTCCAAAGACGCTCGCGATCTCGTGGACAGGGCGCTCAAGGAAGCAGGGATTGCCTGATGGGCCTGCGCGGGGTCGGCGTGTTCTTGCCAACGTTCGCCGGAGCCTTCGGGCGCACCGGAAGCGAGCTTGCGGCGTTCGCCCGACGCGCCGAGGACCTGGGCTTCGACTCCGTATGGGCGACCGATCACCTGCTGCACCAGAGCAGGTTCTATGCGGTCCCGTGGCTCGACCCGATTGTCTCGCTCAGCTACGTGGCGGCGACAACGTCGCGGCTGCGCCTGGGCACCTCGGTCCTCGTCCTGCCGACCCGCCAGCCAGTCGTCCTGGCCAAGCAGATCGCGACGCTCCAGGCCCTCACCGACGAGCGCTACATCCTGGGCGCGGGAACGGGCTGGGATGAACGGGAATTCCAGGCCGTCGGCCAGCAACGAGCCGAGCGGAGCGGGCGCACCGACGAGTCGATCGCGATCATCCGCCGGTTGCTCGCCGGCGAGTCTGTGACGCACGAGGGCCGGTTTTACCAGCTGCGGGACGTGGAGGTCGGCCCGGCGATGCGCTCGCCATTGCGCCTGTGGAGCGCCGGGGGCCGGCAGATCCCGCACGCAGCTTCCCCGGAGCGGCCCGTGCTGGCTCCGGCGGTTCTCCGGCGGATCGTTGCCTCCGACGGGTGGATCGCGCGACCCACGTCCCTGCCGTCACAGATCGAGGAGGACCTCGCCGAGATCCGGCCGGCGCTCGAGGCGGCGGGCCGCGATCGGCGCACCTTCACCATCGCGCACGAGAACTTCCTCCATCTCGTTCCCACCGGGGACCGCGCGAAGGCCATCGCCGAGCAACGGGGCGCCTACGCGGCCATCATGGGAACGAGCAGGCCGTTCGAGTACTTCGAGCAGGTGTACCTGACGGGCACGCCGGCCGAGATCGTGGCGAAGCTCCGGGCGAGGATAGCCATCGGCATCGAGTACCTGATCCTCCACACCCTGCAGCCGTCGACGGCGCAGCTGGAGCTTTGGGCGGAGCATCTCCTGCCCCAGCTGGAGATCTGATGGCGAAGATCGTCCTCAACGGAGCGGGCAGCGTCGAGTTCACCAAGGAGCTGCTGGCCGACATCCTCGGCTTCGAAGATCTCGCCAGGTCCACGATCGCGCTGTTCGACGTAGACGGCGAACGCCTCGATACCGCGGCGGCCATCGCGCGATGGACCGTGGGAGCACTGGGCGTGCCGGCCACGATCGAGCCACACCGGGACCGGCGGGCGGCGCTCGAGGGGGCGGATCACGTGATCAGCATGATCCGGGTCGGCGGGCACGAGGGGCTGCGGCTCGACTTCGAGATTCCCGGACGCCACGGCGTGCGGCAGACGATGGCGGACACCATGGGCATCGGAAGCATCTTCCGGGCCCTCTGCAGCATCCCGGCCCTGCTGGACCTGGCCCGGGACATGCACGAGGTCGCGCCCGACGCCTGGCTCTACAACTACACGAACCCGATGGCCGCGCTGGTGTGGGCGATCTACTCGGGAACCGCTCACCAGCGCGTCGTCGGCGTTTGCATGTCGGCGGAGAACACCGTCCGGCAGCTCGCGGAGCTTGTCGATGCCCCCTTCGAGGAGATCGCCTACGTCGCTGGGGGGATCAATCACCAGTCGTGGATCCTGCGGCTGGAGCGCGGCGGGCAGGATCTCTATCCGCGGCTTCGGCAGATCGTCCAGGACGACCCCGGCGGGCTCGGACGGCGTGTCCGCGTGGAGATTTTCCAGCGGTTTGGCTACTTCCCGACGGAGTCGAGCGAGCACAACGCGGACCTCGTGCCCTGGTTCCTCCCGCATGAGGACCAGGTCCGCCGCTTCCGCATCCCGGTAAACGAGTACCTGCACCGCAGCCAGCGGAACCTCGGCTCCTATGCGGAGATCCGGCGCAAGCTCGCGGCCGGCGAGCCGCTCGAGCTTGAGCGCGGTCCCGAATACGCCCCGCAGATCATCCACTCCATCGAGACGGGGACGCCCCGGATGATCTACGGCAACGTCCGCAACGGCGGTTCGATCGACAACCTGCCGGAGGACTGCTGCGTCGAAGTGCCGTGCCTCGTGGACCGGGCGGGGGTCCAGCCCGCCCGCGTGGGGAGCCTGCCGCCGCAGCTCGCCGCGCTCAACCGCCTGTACCTGAACGTCTGCGAGCTGACCGTGCGGGCAGCGCTCGAGCAGCGCCGGGACCTTGTGTACGCCGCGGCGCTCCTGGATCCGAATACGGCAGCCACCTTGTCCATCGACGAGATCGTGCACGTGTGCGATGAGCTGATCGACGCCCACGGCCAGCTGATCCCGGAAGGGATCCGCAGCGGCTGAGCCTCCTGGTCGCCCCGGGTGCCGCGCGGGCCGTGGCCGGTACCCGCGGCCGACCGGTCATCCCTTGACCGCCCCGGTGATCGCCTGCACGAACCGGCGCTGGCCGACCAGGAACACCAGCAGCACCGGTGCCGTGGTCAGCACGGTGCCGGCCATGACGGCCGCCCACTGGGTCACGTGTTCACCCTGGAATGTCGTGAGGCCCACCTGCACCGTATATGTGCGGCTGGACGTGATCGCGATCAACGGCCAGAAAAGATCGTTCCACGCATAGATGAAAGTGATGATTCCGAGGGCGGCCAGGGCCGGCCTCGCGAGCGGCAGCACGATCTTCCAGAACACCTGGAGACGGTTGCAGCCGTCGATGCGCCCGGCCTCCTCGAGCTCCCTCGGGAACGACTGGAAGAACGAGTACATGAGATAGATGCCCAGCGCGGATGTCAGCTGCGGCACGATGAGCGCCCCGAGCGTGTTGATGAGCCCGAGGCGGTGGAAGATCAGGAAGGTGGGGATCACCGTGAGCTGGAACGGAATGAGAGCCGTCGCGAGCAGCAGGATCAGCATCACGCTGGAGCCACGGAACTGTATGCGCGCGAACGCGTAGCCGGCCAGGCTGCACAGAACCAGCTGTGCGGCCACCGCCGCGCCGGAGACGATCAGGCTGTTCAGGAACCAGTAAGGGAAGTCTGAGCTGGCGAGGACGGTTGAGTAGCCCCCGGTGTACAGACGATGCGGCACGATCGTCGGAGGAATGCGGTTGATCTCGCTGTTCGTCATGAACGACGTGAGCACCATCCAGGCGAACGGCAGGACCATGATTATCGACAAGGGCATCAGGACTAGGTGTCCTCGCTGCGGCAGATGGCCTCGCCAGCCGCTGCGGCGCATCCGCCGCTCGGCCTCCTCGATCCGGGAACGATGCAGCGCGATGTCGATGTCGGGAGCGGGCCGCAGCGCCTGCTCGCCGGTCACAGTGCCACCCGGTTTCTGCGGCCGTAGACAAGCGCGACGATGGTCACGATCAGACTGGTGAAGAAGAGGACGTAGGCGACGGCTGCGCCATAGCCAGCCGTGAAGAAGTTGAACGCCAGCTCCCAGATGTAGTACACGAGCGTCAGCGTGGAGTTGAGCGGTCCTCCCTTCGTGGTCGTGTAGACGAGGTCGAAGAACTGAAACACGTCGATGAGGCCCCACACCAGGAGGAAAATCGTCACCGGCCGGATGGTCGGCACCACGACGTGCCAGAACGTGGACCACTTACTCGCGCCGTCGATCGACGCCGCCTCAAGGACCTCTTGGGGGATGTCCTGGAGCGCCGCGAGATAGATCACGATGTTGAAGCCGAACTGGGTCCAGAAGTACACGATCGCCAGTACGACCAGGGCCTCGGAGGGGTCCTGGAGGAAGCCCTGGCGTGGCAGCCCTACCGCGTTCAGCCCGGCATTCACGATCCCGAAGTCGGGATCAAAGATGAACCCGAACAGCAGGCCCTCGGCCGCTGCGGACGCGACGAACGGCACGAGAAAGCAGGTGCGGTAGAAGCCGATGAGCCTGATCTTCTGGTTCAGCATGATCGCCACGCCGAGCCCGGCCGCGAGGCCGATGGGCAGGTACATGAGGGCGAGGAGGAGCGTGTTCGTGAACGCCTGGCGAAGCATCGGATCCGAGCGAAGGGCGGCGTAGTTCGCGAGCCCGATGAAGCGGCCGCCCGACACGAGATTCGAGTTCGTGAGCGACAGGTAGGCCGCCCAGAACATCGGGATGAAGGACAGGCCGAGCACGATGAACACGGACGGGCCCGCGAACGCCCAGCCGGCGATGTTGCCAGAACGGCGGATGCGGCGATTGGCATCCCGGGCGATGGTGGCCTCATCGAGGATCGCGGCCATCAGCCCTCCACTGGCTCACATGCGTCTGCGGGCGTGACGCGAACAGGCCCGGGACGCTGCCTCGGTCCGAGAGCCCTCCTCGTCACTTCCCTTGCTTTCGTTCTCGCTCGGATGAGCGGATATTAGAACACACTCGTGCGTTCGGCAAGGCCGGTTCTGGTCGTTCGTGTTGCTGCCTGAGCGATCGGAACGTAGATTCACGTAGATGCACGCCATCACGAGCATCGCCAGCCAGCCAGCCCTGTGGCGGACGAGGCGGCGCTCAAGCACCGCGAGGCAGCCCGGCCCCGGCCAGCCTCGTAACCTAGCCCGTTCGGTCATCGTCAGCCCACGCTGAGCCGGGCAGATCACAGTGATCCTCGTCGTCGCCCTCAACCCGGCCCTCGATGTCACGCATCACGTGCCAGGCGTTGACTGGGCCGGCGTCAACAGGCCAGCCGTGATCCAGGCCCGGGCTGGCGGCAAGGGGCTGAACGTGGCCCGGATACTGCGGGCGATCGGCGCCGAGGTCCGGGTGGTGGGGCTCGCGGGCGGCGTCACCGGCGAGGAGGTGAAATCCGCGCTCGGGGAGCTGGGGGTGCCGGCGGCATTCGCCCGGATCAGCGGCGAGACCCGGCGGACCTTCGCCGTGGTCGACACCGTCCGCGGCGAGGCCGCATTGTTCAACGAGCCGGGTCCGCCGGTCGGGCCGGATGAGTACGCCGAGTTTTGCGTTATGTATGAAAGGGCACTGGCCGGATGTACGGCGGTTGTCCTTTCCGGAAGCTTGCCGCCGGGCCTTTCGCTGGATACCTACGCAGAGCTGGCCGCCATGGCAACGGCAGCCGGGGTGCCAGCCCTGCTGGACGCGGACGGGGAGGCACTGCTCCGGGGCGCGGCCGCCCGCCCGGCCATCGTCAAGCCGAACCTCGCCGAGCTGGAAGCCCTCGTCGGCCGCAGCCTGTCCACGGCGCGCGGCGCGGACACGGACGCGGTGGCCCTCGCCGCGCGGGAGCTGAGGGCCGCTGGCCCGCAGGCGGTCGTGGTCACCCTCGGAGCCGACGGGCTGTGGGCCGCCACCGACGATGGCAGCTGGCAGGCGGTGCCGTCGGCCGACGTGCGGGGGAATCCGACCGGCGCCGGGGATGCCGTGGCCGCGGGCCTGGCCCACGGGCTTGTCCTGAGGCGCCCGTGGGAGGAGCGATTGCGGCACGCGGCTGCGCTCGGCACTGCATCAGCAGCTGCGCCGGTCGCCGGGGAGTTCAGCCATGCCGACTACGCCGAGGCGCTGGCCGGGGTCAGGGTGAACCGCGGCGAGGCCGGCTGATGACAGCTGCGCGGATGAAAGAGATCGTCGGGCCTGCCGCCGCGGCGGGCCGCGGCGTTGGCGCCTTCAACGTCATCGGCATCGAGCACGCCGAGGCGATCGTCGCCGGCGCCGAAGCCGCCAGCGTGGCCGTGGTCCTTCAGGTAAGCCAGAACTGTGTCGCTTACCACGGCGCACTCGACCCGCTGGGCCTGGCCTGCGCTGCCATCGCGGGCTCGGCTGCCGTGCCAGTGGCGCTGCACCTAGACCACGCCACCAGCACGGAACTGGTCCGGGAAGCCGCCGGCCTGGGCTTCGGGTCGGTCATGTACGACGCGTCGGCCCTGCCCCACGACCAGAATGTCCGCGCCACAGCCGAAGTCGCCCGGTGGTGTCACGAGCATGGGATGTGGGTCGAGGCCGAGCTCGGCGAGATCGGCGGGAAAGACGGCGTGCACTCGCCCTGTGCGCGCACGGATCCTGACGACGCGGCCCGCTATGTCGATGCGACGGCGGTGGACGCCCTGGCCGTGGCGGTCGGCAGCTCCCATGCGATGCTGACCCGCGATGCGGTCCTGGACACCGGGCTTATCGCCAGGATCCACGGCGCGGTCAGCGTCCCGCTCGTCCTGCACGGCTCGTCGGGAGTATCCGATGCGGCGCTGGCCGCAGCGATCAGCGCCGGGATGACCAAGATCAATGTGGCCACCCAGCTGAACAAGGTGTTCACAGCCGCCGTTCGTGACTGTCTCGCGGCTGAGGCCTCCCTGGTCGACCCGCGGCGCTACGGTGCGGCGGGACGCGATGCGATTGTCATGGAGGTAACCCGCCTGCTGAGGGTGATCGGAGCCGAGATTGCCATCGCCTGACCGCCAGGGCGCGGATCTGGTCGTGGTCGGCGACTGCAACCCGGACGTGCTGGTGCTTGGCGACGACGTCACCCCGTCCTTTGGCCAGCAGGAGAAGCTCGTGGAGGGCATCTCGATGGTCATCGGCGGGTCCGCCGCGATCACGGCGGTGGCCGCGGCGCGGCTCGGGCTGAGCGTGCGGCTGGTCGCGGCGGTAGGAGCTGATCCGGCCGGGGATTTCCTGCTGGGGCAGCTTTCCCGGGAAGGCGTGGATACCGCTGCCGTGGCCGTGCGCGACGATATGCCGACCGGCATGACCATTGCGCTGTCCCGTGGCACTGATCGTGCGATCCTGACCGCTCTCGGCGCCGTGGCCTCGCTGACCACCCAGGATGTCCCCGCCGCGCTGCTCGCCCGGGCCCGCCATGTGCATGTCAGTTCCTACTTCCTGCTGGAGCACGCGCTGGGGCCCGGGCTGGCGGCCATGCTCGCGGCCGCGCGGGCCGCAGGAGCCACCACCTCGCTCGATACCAACTGGGATCCGGCCGGGAAGTGGGGCGGTGACCACCTCTCTGCCTCGCTGGCACATACTGATGTGCTGCTCCCCAACGAGGCGGAGGCCCTGCGGATCGCTGGCGAGCCGAGCTTGCCGGCTGCAGCGCAGGCCCTCACCGCCGCGGGGGCCAGGCTGGCGGTGAAGCTCGGCGAACGGGGGGTCCTTTGCGCGGACGGTGCCGTGTGGCACCGAGCGGAGCTGCCGCCGGTGACGCCTGTCGATTCCACCGGCGCGGGTGATTGTTTCAACGCGGGGCTGATCGCCGGGCTGCTGCGCGGCCTGGTCCTGCCCGACGCGGCCGCGCTGGGCTGTGCCGTTGGCGCGCTGTCGACCCGGGCGCCGGGCGGCACGGCAAGCTGCCCGGATCTGGCCTCCGCTCTGGCCCTGGCCCAGACCGCCGCCGTCCGGAGGGTCAGCGCAGGGATGCTGTCCTCGTACGCGCCATGCCAGCCAGGCCCGGGGGACCAGGACCCGCAAAGCGGCGGTGAACCGGCCGAAGAACACTGACGGCCCGTCCTCGACCGGTCAGGCGACCTGTTCAACATCATTCTGGAGGCCAGACCATAGCCGTCGCACCCATCGTCGCCGCCCACAGCGCGGCGTACCAGGGACGCCACATGCCGTTGTACCACTCCTTCAACTGCTCCGGCGGCGTGTCCAACACCTGCGCCGCCTGCTGGGGCCGACCGCGGTGCAGCAGGAGCAAGGCGTCGAAAACTCGCCGAAATGAAGCTCCGGCAGCGGCGTCCTGGCGTCCCGAGGGCGCCGACGATGTCCAGCCACGCAGCCCGGGCGTCGTCGTCCCCGCGCAGTCCGTACACAGTCGCCGCCGCATACGCGCCGCGGCTGAGATTGCCCGCGCGGGGGCGTCCGGCCCGCTCCCATCCCTCGCGATACCGCTCGGCCAGGCCGACTGCCTCGGACCAGTCACCCGCCAGCACCGTGACGAGGAGCAGTCGCGCGGCGACTGTGGTGGCCACGTCCGGTCGAGTCGCCGGCGCGGACTGCGTGGTCGCTGCGACAGCCGCCAGGGCGCGGCGATCGGCCACCTGAAGCTTTCGCAGCAGAGAGGAGACGTGACTCTCGACGGTGCGGATAGAGATGAATAGCCGGGCGCCGATCTCGGCATTGGTCAGATGTTCACCGAGCGCGGCCAGTACCTCAGTCTCCCGGGCTGAGACACCCGCCTCGGACGGTGCCCACTGACTAGGGATCGTGGACGCGGCTGCTGAGTCCCTCTACGGTCAAGATGAGACGTCAGAACCCGCCGCTGGGGAGGCGATCATGCCGGAGTTGACGGTGCTGTCGGTGCCGGACTGCCCGAACGAGCCGGTCCTGGTGGAGCGGCTCGCCGAGGTCCTGGCCGACCACCCCAGCGCCCGGCTGGCCCGCCACGTGGTCCGGGACGAAGCCGACGCCGCCCGGCTGGGAATGCGCGGCTCGCCGACCCTGCTGGTCAACGGGGTCGACCCGTTCGGCGCGCCGGATACCCCGGCCAGCGTCTCCTGCCGGATCTACCGCGACGAGACCGGGCAGGCTGGCGGCGCTCCGTCGGTGGCGGCGTTGCGGCTTGCGCTCCGACAGACCGTCGAGCCTTCCGGCGCTCCGGCGTTGCCGGACGCGGTGGGCCGGGCCGGGCAGGGGCGTCTCGCCCCGGTCGGCGGCGGGCTGCGCGCGGTGCATCAGCGGGTGCTGCGAGCCTTCGCCGAGACCGGGAAGCTGCCCTCGCCGGACGAGCTGGGTGAGGCCGCCGCCCCGTTCGGCACCGATGAACGCACCGTCCTGAGCCTGCTGCATGACGCGGACTTCCTGCGCCTGGATTCCAGCGGCGCGATCAGCGCCGCCTACCCCTTCTCCGTCGCTCCGACCGCCCACGTCGTTCAGATCACCGGCGGCCCGACGGTGTTCTCCATGTGCGCGATCGACGCTCTCGGCATCGCCGCGATGCTCCGCAAGTCCGTGACGATCTCCTCGGCCGAGCCCGGTACCGGCGATCCCATCACCGTGACCGTCCCCGCGGGCGAGGGCCGCGCGGTCTGGGAGCCGGCCACCACCGTGGTCTTCACCGGCCAGCAGAACACCTGCGGCACCTGCTCGCCACCCGACGCCGCAGTGCCGTCGGTCGCCGCCGACACGTGCTGCGGATACATCAACTTCTTCACCACCAAGCAGCACGCCGCCGCCTGGGCCGGCGCTCATCCCGAAGTCACCGGGAAGACACTAAGCCAGAAGGACGCCTTGAAGACCGGAGCCCAGATCTTTGGCCCGCTGCTGAACACTCATACCTGACCACCCACGCCGACAAACAGGAATTGTCGAAATTGAATCGGCAATCTACGGATGTCATATGGGCGAAGTGGCGATTGCCGGGGAGCAGGTGAGCATACGCACGGCCTTGTCCTGGTGGCTTGATTCTTGAAGGCGGATGCTATTCGCCGGGTGTGACGAGGCCGGTTTCGTAGGCGAGCACAACGGCTTGGGCGCGGTCGCGCAGGTTCAGTCACGTTCGACCGGCCGCGCCGCATCGCGTTCCGGCTCGTCCGCGGCGCAGTGCCGCACATAACCGAGGAATTCGCGCTTACCGAGCACGACGGGACGGCCAGGCTTGACTACTCCGGTGAGATGGGCACCGACTTCGGAATCGCCGGACAGTGGTGGGCCGGCCGGTCGCGGCCGCCTGGGAGGCAGCGGTCCGCTCCTCCTTCACCGCTATCGGGACCGAATCAGAACGCCGCGCTAGACCAGGTACTGCCAGTCCATGACGCTCGTTATTGCCGCGAGTGGCGCGGCTATGTATCTCTGGCTGCCCGCTTGTCCTGGGGGTTGCCGGACTGACGCAGAGCCGGCCATGCAGGTTTAGTGCACGCAAACCAGATCCTGTTCTCGCCATCTTCGCTCACGGCATTGCCGTCAGTTTCGATCGTCTGTATATTGCTGAACTGCTCACCGAGCGCTTCCCGTATTGCTTCAGGCGCATACGAGACAGTCCTGATGACTTCTGTTAGCAACTCATACCCGCCGCCTGGCTGAAGTTCAAATAGCTCGATATTCCATTCGAAAACGGCTTGATCACTTGTTTGCACTTCTATCAACAGGTAATTGCCACAGAATTCCTGGACTACTTTTGGCATGTTCGCCATCATCTTGAGATTATCAATTGTCAGGATATCAAAAACCAGTACGCCACCATCGTTGAGGTGCCTGTACGCGCAAGTAAAGAAACATCGCCAGGCAGCGAAGCTGAGTAGATGATTGATGCCGTGGTAGACACAGATGATAGCGTCAAACTTCTTGCCTAGCCTGAAACTGCTCATATCAGCTAGATGCAGCGCTGTTCCCGCGGGCAGCTTCTCGCGGGCCACGGCTAGCACACCAGGCGATATGTCCAGGCCACTGACTCGATACTTGCCTGCGAGCGAAGCCATGATGCTGCCAGTTCCACAGGCAACCTCAAGTAACGTCACGGCCCGGCTATTAGCGTGCTTGATAACGCTGTCAATAAACGCGGCCTCGGCAGAGGAATCGCCTGTCACGTCATCGTAGTGCTTGGCAAGCAAGTCATACCCTGGCATGATCGGAGCTTATGCGGTGTGCTCAAATCACGCAATCGTGCATGGCGAACTCGTCAGACTCGGCCACCGGATCGCCAGTTCCACGGTGTGGCAGATCCTGCACGCCGCCGGGACCGACCCAGCACCCCGCCGTACGGGCCCGACCTGGAAGCAATCTGAATCAGCTTGATCAAGCTCGCGATCCCAGGTATGCGGAAAATTCTGAGGACCACACCTCGCCGTTCTCATCGATCAGGCCATAGCGTCGCACGAGTGCCCCCTGCTCGACATCCACCTCGATTGCCCGACCGGAAACCAGCTTAAGAAGTGGTTCCCAAAGCTCCTGTTTCCGCATGAAGTTCTCTAGGTTCTTGTAGTAGGAGGACAGGTCGGGTTGGATAACCCGGCCGATATCGGTCATTTCGTGCTCCAGCATGCGACAGAACGCGACCTCCGTAAGGAAGGGATGCCCAGCCGCGTACTTCCATGCCACATCGGGCGCGTCGCTCGCGAGCCTCCCGGAGCGGGCGGCCATCGCCATGATGTGCCGGTACTCCATCGGGCCCAGGTATACCGAATCGCAAACACCGGCGAAGCTCGAAACGTCCGCGGCCTCGACTTCAATGCGATCGATCGGGCGGCGGGCTACCGCCAGGGATGCCATGGGGATCCGGTCAGGATAGTAGACCAGCTCCCGGAGCAAGTTCAGGAAATCACGGGCATCCGGGAAATGCCTTATTGAATCGAATTCGTCTAGGACGACTACTAGATGGCCATCCGACCTGCGCAGCCGCAGAAGTGCATCACGGATCAGCCGGTAAAGATCGTGAATTGGAATCTCTGGGTTATCGCTCGCGCTGCCCGCGGTCATGAACGTCGCATGTAGGGCTGTCTCGGGCGGGCACATCGCAAGGATATCCCGCAGTACTTCAGCGCCGGAGCGAACGGTGGCAATGTTGATCCAGCCGGTCAGGGTCCTCTCGTCAGGTGCTTCCCCGAGGACCTTGTTAGCCAGCGAGGACTTCCCCATGCGCGTCAAGCCTATCAACGCAGCGCTGCTGCGGGCCTCATAAAGGCGCCGATGGAGCGATCCGCGCTCTAGATCGCGACCTACGAACCGCTCACCCGATGCGATGGTCCCGTACCCTACAAATGGGTTAGCAGCCGTCATTCTACATTCCCGACACTATTAGCCCTCAGCCACTCAGCGAAGAGTCCAACGCAAATACGCAACCGTCCGCTGGCATCTCGCTCGAGGACTTCGCGCGCGAAAAGGTCGCGTACCAGTGATGCTTCTTCCGGCCCGACTCCCTGTGAGGTGATCAACGGATTCAGCGCGACACGGGTCAGCAACGCAAGGTATCTCTCCTTCGGCGCCAGGGCAACCGACTCCCCGGCTGCGGTTATGAGTGGGTCAAATTTATCCATGGACAATGCTGAAGGCCCTGTCGTCAGCTGTCCTAGAACGTCGCCGATCACTGATTCGGTGATGAAGACGAGCCGGTTTCGGTTGAGGTACTGGACCAGGCGATCACAGAATATCTGCAAGTAAAACGCGCTTCCGCCAGTTAGGCTGATCAGACGATCGAGGGACGCGCCTTTATACCGGGACTCTCCCGCCATCATGATTGGATCCTCGGCGAGTGCGCGCGCTTCCTCTCCACTGAGGTAGCTGATCCTCTCATCGTGGGTAACGCCGAACTCGTTCGGATACGTTTCCTTAAAGCGGGGCATCGTGTCCTGGCCAACCAGCACGGCATCGAATGTCCTGCTTTCGAGAAGCGACTTCCACTGCCGCATAAAGGCAGGCGTGAGCAGTCCCTCGCGTATGTATTCGTACACGTAGGTGAATTCGTCAATAAGGAAGATGGGCCTGACGTTACGCCAGCCTTTTCGCGCCTCCAGCAAGCGCGTGGAGGCGAGTACGCTGCGCCGGAAGCTTTCAATAGGCGAGGCATCAACCTGAAATTCTCGCGGCCAATGATGCTCGAGGACATCTGTCATGTCAAAGTCGTGCACAAGTCGCTCGTACAGCGAGTCGATACATGCCTGAACGAAGCTGCGTTCCGCCCTGGCAGTGTCGATGGTTCCCAGGCTAAGGTGGACGGCTAAGTTCGGCCGGCGAAGGCGTTGAGTTAACTGCCGCAGTACCGAGGACTTCCCCGAGCGTTTCTGCCCATAAAGTACGAAACACTGACCGAGCGGCCCACCGGTGACCTCGCTATAAATGCGCTCAAGGAGGTCTCGTCGGCCGAAAAACATCTTCTGCTCCTCGACCGGCGTGCCACCTGAATACCGGCTGTAGGGGTTGGCGACGGTAACGAATCGGCGGGCTGGCTCGAGCACCGCTACTAGCACCCGGGCGGGGATTTCCTCGGTTTGGCCGGATACGCATCGGTACCGAAGACTCAGGGATATCGTGACCTCCCCAACCCCCAGCGCCAGGTCGGAGACCTTCAGTCGCTGTACAAGTTCTCGCATCTCACCCGGCCGCAACGCCTGCAGAAATCCGGTCTGGCCGTAGGTGCGCACGCCGGGCGTATTTTTGAGAAGGAGCTGGACGCTCTCAACTGGGGCATCCCCCGCCGGCAGCCCAATCGACACCGTTAGGAGAAAGGTCTGGTCATCTCCCACATAGAAGTGCTCCTTGGAAACGAAGCTGACAAAGTCAGGAGACGACACGGCGCTGCCGAGGTATCGGGAGTGCTCGGTGTCGACCACGTACTTTAGCTGTCGTAGCAGAGTGCGCAAATATGATGGTGGGACCCGCCCTTTGCTGATCGCCGAATCCAGTGCTGAGGTCGCGGCGGCGATATTCTGGAGAGCCTGCTCGCAGGCGGATTCATGACGCTCGAAGTCGTTTTCCAGCAATTGCCTGGCCGCTGCGTCGAGGGCATCTGCTATTGAGTTTTTAAGATAAGTGGAAATGTCACTGACGCCGGTTTCCTTCAGGAGCCTGGTGCGAAGATCGAGCAGCCACGCCGCAGAAACATCGCTGCCCTTCTCATTGATATATGTGAAATAGAACGGCTCGGCGTGTACCGGAGGACTCACGGTCACCGCGCGTGCTGGAGCGCCGCCCGTTCGAGCTGGAGGGCCGCCCGTTCTGACTGGAGAGAGTTCACTGCCGCGAGGAGCCAGACCGGCCCCCGTGAGAGGACGGGCTGAGATAATGGCTGCTTGCGGGACGGTTAGCTGGCGACCGTCATCGAGTTCGAGCACCAGCACATCCGGCAAGACTGACAGGATTCGCGCTATTCGCACCCAGCGCTGGGCACCCTGCAGGGTGATTTCGTACTTCGCGCCAGTGCTTAGGTTAAGACTCGTGGCCACGACCCCCTCTGGCACACCGCAACCCCAGGCCCCATGGTCGGTCATTGTGCGTGCGCAGCTTTGACATTACCTCGCGAGCCACTTGGCGGCTACGCCTCACCTGTCTGGCCGATCCTCCGACGCGGGCGGCCCTGCGTAGTCTTTGACGGGTGATGAAGCAGCCAGGCATGAGGGGTTACCCATCGCGCGGCCAGTGGGGCGATTACCCGCCGGGTCTCACCGGGATCCGGCTGGCGGTTCCGTGGCCGGCCTGGCCATGATGCCAGGCAACGGGATGCGCTGGTTGTGGCCATGGCTGCACGGCGATGCCCTGCGGGCTGCGCATCATGCCCGGCCGGGATCAACGAGCCTGTGGACCATCGTGGCGGTCGTCGTGGCCGTGGCCGGTTCCGCCTTCGTGGCCTGGCAGGCCTGGGAAACCCACCGTACGACCTCTCTGAGCCAGCGGACGCTTGAGGCTTCCCACTCGCTCGCGATCGACAGCGCTCGCAGCCGGCTGGACCAGAACGCACCCCGGATCGATGTGTATGTGGAGCAGGTCGCGGTCCTTCCTGCTGACCCCGGGAACACGCCCGGCCCTCAGCCCGGGGCCGGCGTGGTCGCCGTCGGCGCGCGGTGGAACCTGCCCCAGGATGCCGCTCGATTGCTGCGGGTGCAGGCCCGGGTCAGAGTGGTCAATCTCATGAATGACAGAACCATCCACCTGAAGGTCAAAGGCTTGCAAGACCCTGCCATGCGCGCCGACACAGAGGTCCTGCTCGTTCCTGCCGCGAAACTGTTCTACTTCCTGACGGCAGCGTTCACACTGACTCAATGGGTTGCGAACTGGGAGTCACATCAAGCAGGAGAGCTCCCTCCCAATATCGCGGAAGGCTGTGTAATATCCGGGGACGACAGGGACGAAGGAGTAGTGGATACGTGGCCCCTGCGCCTTGCCGCTTGGCCCATCCAGCCGACTGAAGACTCGGACAGCACATGGCAGCTGACAGGGGGGATAGCGGGCGATGATTGGTTCCAGATCGCAATCCGCCCGCTCCGAGAGCGCAGTTACTGGATCTCCCAGCGGAACAAGGTCCCGATGCCGGAGCCCTCGTATTACAGGCCCTCGTAGCACTCCAGCTGCCCAGAAGCAGCGTGGGCCAATCGCGGCTAAAGTTCAATTACCTGAACAACCTATGGCGCGCTCGGGCCGCGAGCAAGATGACACCGGGCGATCGTCAGCTGGGGCAGTGCGGTCCGCAGGCAACGGGCCCCGCGCCCCCTCTCCCGGCCTTGCTGCTCCCGGGCGCGCCGCCGGGCGGGCTTCCCGTTCGGTGGTGGCCGTTGCTGCCTGTTGCGCAAGAAGGTAGGTGATGATCAGCAGGCAGCCCCACACTCCCGCGAGCGCCCAGCCGGCCAGCACGTCGGTCATCCAGTGGGCGGCCAGGTAAAGCCGCGTCAGCCCGACCACGAACGCGATCAGGGCGGCGCCGGTCATGAGCAGCGCCCGCGTCCGCAGGGAGCGGCCTGCCATCACCATGAGCGCCAGCATGCCCCAGGTCGCGAGGGCCTGTGCCGCGTGCTGAGAGGGATAGGACCACCCGTCGAATACGCCCAGCCAGTTCCCGGCGGGCGGCCGGGGACGTCCGACTAGGCCTTTGGCCAGCAGGCACCAAGCCCCGGCCCCCGCGAGCGACAGCGCGGGAAGGATCGCTGGCAGCCACTGGCGGCGCCACCACCACAGGCCCAGGCCTGCGGCGATCACGACCGGCCAGAGCACGAAGCCCGAGCCGAGCCAGGTGAGCGCCTTGGCGAGGCTTGTGAGCCACGGCGTGCGGTGGCCGGCAAAGAATGACAGGACCCGCGGGTCGAAACGTGCGCTGTTGACGTGGCGGACGACGCTGAACGTCAGTGATCCCAGCGACCAGGCGCACGCCGCGAGCGTGAGAACGGCGACGGTCAGCGCGAACCCGGCAGGGACGCCCGTCTGAAAGCGTGCGGCGAGCCACCCCAGCTGACCCGGGAAGCGTGCCCGCAGCCAGGAAGCCGGGCGGCTGCCGGCCAGCCGCGCGACCTGCCGCCCGGCCCAGCTCTGCGGGTCACCTGCCGTCCGCAGCAGGTGCCCGAGGATGAGCGCGAGCACCACAACCACGAACAGTGCGATGCCGACCTGGGTGGCGTAGCGGGCGACCTGCTTCCAGCTCGCGCCCGCAATGTAGCCGAGCAGGACCATCACCGCGCCCCAGATCGCGCCGCCGGCCACGTTGAAGGGCAGGAAAACCCGGTATCGCATACGCGCCATGCCAGCCAGGCCCGGGACCAGGACCCGCAAAGCGGCGGTGAACCGGCCGAAGAACACTGCCCTGCCGCCACGTCTGGCCAGGTAGCCCTCCGCCCGCTCGATGCGCTGGGGTTTCAGGAAGCGGCGCAAGGGCCTTGCCTGGAGCATGCGCCGGCCGTACTCGCGGCCGACCAGGTAGCCGACGGAATCGCCGATGATCGCCCCGGAGATCCCTGCGATGAGCACCGCCCACAGGCTCACCCGGCCATAGGACGCAAGCACCCCGCCGAGTATCAGCGCGGTCTCCCCGGGGAAGACAAAACCCAGGAACAGCGACGACTCAAGGGCGGGAACCGCGAAAACGATCAGCAGCGCCACCCATCCGCTGAGGTGAAGGATGTGCTCGATCAGCCTGGTCATCGTGCGCCCAAGGATACGAGCGCGATGCGACTGGCCAGGCAAATGGCCTTACACCTTGGTCCAGGCGAGGTGGTAGTCATGCAGCCAGGCGGGGCGTTGGCTTCGTAACGTCAGCGCCAGGCGGAACCCGCGCGCCGCCGGGGGCGCGGGGATTGGCTCATCTCGCCTCCATCGAACCCCGCAACCGGGAAGAGGGAACGTGCTCACGGCCTGGCCCCGGCCTCG
>WNGD01000983.1_pt1 | contig 31096 bp, 26 predicted proteins | sample 5400671 | NCBI WGS metagenome assembly WNGD01 (sample SAMN13153369, study PRJNA577476) | soil metagenome | isolation source: 40 cm soil or saprolite under grassland replicate 2 | place: USA:California | collected 2016-06-15
AAGCTGATCATCGCCGCGGTGCTGATCGTGCCCGTCATCGTGTTCGCGCTCTATACCTGGATGGCCCTGACCTGGACCTATTCGAGCGGCGAGCGCGCCGGCTACGTGCAGAAGTTCTCCAAGAAGGGGTGGATCTGTAAGACCTGGGAGGGCGAGCTGGCGCTCGTGTCCATCCCGGGGACGATGTCGGAGAAGTTCTATTTCACCGTGCGGGATGATTCCGTCGCTGTGCGCATCAACCAGGCCATGGGCAAGCGCGTGGCGTTGACCTACCAACAGCACATGGGCATCCCGACGAGCTGCTTCGGAGAGACGCAGTACTTCGTCGCGGGCGTGAAGGTCGTGGAATGACGACGTCGAACAGCTTTGGCGCCCGGGCGCCGCTCAAGACCGCCGGCGGTACCTTCGAGATCTTCCGCCTGGACGCGCTCGAGCGGCGCGATCTCCCCGTCGCTCGTCTGCCGTATTCGCTACGCATCCTCCTCGAGAATCTGCTGCGCCGCGAGGACGGGCGAACGGTCGCACCGGCGGAAATCGAGCGACTGGCGCGCTGGGACCCGAAGAAGACGCCCGAGGACGAGATCGCCTTCATGCCGGCGCGCGTCCTGATGCAGGACTTCACCGGCGTGCCTGCCGTCGTGGACCTCGCCGCCATGCGCGACGCGATGCAGGCCATGGGGGGCGACCCGAAGCAGGTCAACCCGCTGCTCCCGGCCGAGCTCGTGATCGACCATTCCGTGATCGTGGACGAGTTCGGCACGCCCACGGCGTTCCAGGTCAACGCCGACCTCGAGTTCCAGCGCAACCGCGAGCGCTACGCGCTGCTGCGGTGGGCGCAGCGGACGTTCCAGGGCTTCCGCGTCGTGCCCCCCGACACCGGCATCGTGCACCAGGTCAACCTCGAGTACCTCGCACGAGTCGTCTTTACAACGGACGGTCGCCAAGGCTCGATGCCGCAGGCCTATCCCGACACCCTCGTGGGCACCGACTCGCATACCACGATGATCAACGGACTCGGCGTGCTCGGATGGGGCGTGGGGGGGATCGAGGCGGAGGCCGCGATGCTGGGGCAGCCGGTCTCGATGCTGATCCCTCAGGTCGTGGGCTTCCGCCTCACCGGCAAGCTCAGCGAGGGCGCGACCGCGACGGACCTCGTACTCACCGTGACGGAGATGCTCCGCAAGAAAGGCGTGGTGGGGAAGTTCGTCGAGTTCTACGGTCCCGGGATCGCCACCTTGCCCCTCGCCGACCGCGCGACCATCGGCAACATGGCGCCCGAGTACGGCGCTACGGTCGGGATCTTCCCGGTGGATCAGGAGACCCTGCGCTACCTCGAGTTCACCGGCCGCCCGAAGGAGCAGGTGCAGCTGGTCGAGGCGTACATGAAGGAGCAGGGGTTGTTCCACTCGGGTGCCGCGCCGGAGCCCGTGTACTCCGATACCCTGTCGCTCGATCTCTCGACCGTCGAGCCGAGCCTGGCCGGGCCGCGGCGGCCGCAGGACCGGGTGTCGCTGCGCGATCTGCCCCGGACCTTCCATCTCGCGCTCCCGGCGCTGGTGAAGCCCACGTCGCCGATCGCGCCGGCCGTGAACTCGGGCCGGTGGGAGGCCGAGGGCGGCCACGTCGCGACCGCGGTGGAGGCGCCGCCCCGACGCCGCACCCATGTCGATCTCCGGCTCGACGGCGTGGACTGCGAGCTGCACCACGGCTCCGTCGTGATCGCCGCGATCACCAGCTGCACCAACACGTCGAATCCGTCGGTGATGATCGCCGCGGGCCTGGTCGCGAAAAAGGCCGTGGAGAAGGGCCTCAAGGCGCAACCGTGGGTCAAGACCAGCCTCGCGCCCGGCTCGAAGGTGGTCACGGACTATCTGCAGCAAGCCGGTCTCATGCCGTACCTCGAGCAGCTGCGGTTCCACCTCGTGGGCTACGGCTGCACCACGTGCATCGGCAACTCCGGACCCCTGCCCGAGGCCGTGTCCGCCGCGGTCGCCGAGGGAGAGCTGGTGGTTTGCGCGGTGCTCTCGGGCAACCGCAACTTCGAGGGCCGCATCCAGCAGGAAGTGCGGGCGAACTATCTCGCGTCTCCACCGCTGGTCGTTGCGTATGCGCTCGCAGGGCGGATCGATCTCGATCTCCAGTCGGAGGCGCTGGGAACCGGCAAGGACGGGAAGTCCGTCTATCTCCGCGACATTTGGCCGTCCGCCAAGGAAGTGGACGACATCGTTCGCTCGTCCATCAAGTCGGCGATGTTCCACAAGCAATATGGCGAGGTGTTTACGGGAGACGAGCGCTGGCGGGGGCTTCCGGTCCCCGCAGGCGATCGCTTTGCGTGGGAGCCCGACTCGACCTACATCCGCCGGGCGCCGTACTTCGACGGCATGCCGAGGACGCCGGCACCGGTCACGGACATCCGCGGGGCACGGGTGCTGTGCCTCCTCGCTGACAGCATCACCACCGATCACATCTCGCCCGCCGGCTCCATCCGCAAGACCAGCCCCGCCGGCCAGTACCTGATCGGCCATGGGGTGAAGCCCGAAGATTTCAACTCCTACGGCGCGCGTCGAGGCAACCACGAAGTGATGGTGCGCGGCACGTTCGCCAACGTGCGGCTCAAGAACCTGCTCGCGCCCGGGACGGAGGGACCGGTCACCCTGCACCTCCCCGACGGCGAGCAGGTGACGATCTACGACGCCTCGGTGAAATACCAGGCCGAGGGCGTGCCGCTCATCGTGATCGCGGGAAAGGAGTACGGCTCGGGCTCGTCGCGCGACTGGGCGGCGAAAGGTCCCCGCCTGCTCGGTGTGCGCGCGGTGATCGCGCAGAGCTACGAGCGGATCCACCGGTCGAACCTGGTGGGAATGGGGATCCTGCCGCTCCAGTTCCTCCCCAACGAGACGCCGGAGAATCTGGGACTGACCGGAAAGGAAGTGTTCGAGATCACGGGACTCGCCGCCGTGCTCTCGGAGGGATTCCCGCGCGGCAAGGAGCTCGTGGTCAAGGCGACACGCCCCGACGGCTCGAGCGCGCAATTCACCGTGACCGTGCGAATCGACACGCCGCAGGAGCTGCAGTATTACCGCCACGGCGGGATCCTCGAGTACGTGCTGCGGCAGCTCGCGCCTTGACACATGCGACGGTCATGTCTAGAGTGCGTATCAGAACCCGCGAGAATGGAACCCAGGATGCATAACTCGGTGTTCAACTGCAATTGCCGCTGGGCGAGTCCCTGAGCGAGCCGGCCCGTTGGGTGGCACCATCGTGTGCCAACGCCCCCCTCCGGAGCTGTCCCCGGCGGGGGGCGTTGATTTTCTATCGAGGAACGACCACGAGGCAGAACCGATGAAGCGATATCTGCTGGCGAGCGATTTCGACCAAACCCTCAGCTTCAACGACTCGGGGATCGTCCTGAGCGAGCTGCTGGGTATTTCCGACTTTCGCGAGAAGACCGCGGGGCTCTCACGCATCCACCTGGTGCAGCAAGGCGCGGAGCTCGCGTACCTGCTGCTGCACGATCCGGAGTACCGGCGGGTGCGGAAGGAGCACCTCGTCGAGGTGGGCAAGCGGGTCCGCCTGAAGCAGAACCTCAGCCTGCTCCCGCGTCTGCTCGGGGAGCTCGACGGGTACGAGTTCGCCTTCTACGTCATTTCCGCGGCTCCCCAGGAGGTCATCCAGTCGGCCCTGGACGGTATCGTCGCGCCCGATCACATCTACGGAACGCGGTTCCACTACGACCCCGTCTCCGGCGAGATCCAGTCGATCGAGCGCGTCACGGCCGGATACGGCAAGGTGGCGCTGCTCGAGGAGCTGCGCGCGCTCCTGCCGGTGGGGCACGACCGGGTGATTTACGTTGGGGACGGCGGCTCCGATATTCACGTGATGCTGCACGTCAACCGCTTGAACGGGCTCACAATTGCCGTCTCCGAGAACAAGTACCTCGCGCAGATCGCGAAGCGCACGGTCCTGAGCGACGACGCCGTGAGTGTGCTGGTGCCGATTCTGGAGGACATTGTCGGCATGGACGCGGACGGCATTCATGCACTGTTCGAGTCCCGCGGGCTCGTGCTCCAGGAGTGGGACAAGGTGCAGACGGATCTCCTGACGATCCGGGAGACGGACGCGGCGCCGCCACTGCTTGCATGACCCAGCGGCGCGCGCGTGCCTGACCTGATCGGATGGCTCGCGACGGCCATCTTCGCAATCTCGTACTTCTGCAAGCGAACGGCGACGCTGCGCCGCGTTCAGGGACTCGCGGCCCTGGCGTGGGCGACGTACGGCGTGCTGATCCACTCCCTGCCGATCATCGTGGCCAACGTCATCGTGGCCAGCCTGGCCTTCGGATCGTCGCTGTGGCGACGGCCGGTCGATCAGGACTGACCGCCCCAGCCTCTAGAGCCTCAGCATCAACCGTCCGTAATAAAACCCGCCGTTCATCCCGAACTGCGTGACCCGCCGGCTGTAGACGAAACGGCCGAAGCTGATGTTCGCGGGCTTCACCTGCGGATCGGGGTAGGTGTTCAAGATGTTCTCCCCGCCGAGCGCCAGCCGAACGCCCGGGTGCAGTTCGTACGACAGGTCGAGATCGAAGAGCGCCTTCGCGCCGAAGTGCTCGTCCAGCGTCGGGTCGGTGGGGTGGTGGTACTCGATCGAGCCGTAATAGGTGGCCCGAGCGAGCCCTGCGAACCGACCGAGACCGTAGCGGGCCGCGAACGAGCCCTTGGAGCGCGGCAGCCCATCCTCCAGGCGGTTGCGGTCTTCGGGGTTCAAAATCCGGCTCCGAATCGTCGTGAGATTGGTCCGGAATGTATCGGCCATGGACTGCGGGACGTTCACGCGCAGCACCTCCGTCTTGGTGAAGTTCGCCGAGCCGGTCAGCGTCAGCGTGCCGCGCCCGAGCCCGCGACCGTAGGCGGCAACGAGGTCGATTCCCGTGGTGCGGGTATCGATCGAGTTGGTGAAGAACTGCGCTTGGGTCACGCCCTGGCTCTGGAACGGCCCGAGAATGCGTTTGACCACGGTGTCGCTCCCAGCGGAGAACAGACTCGTGAGCACGATCCGGCCGTCGATCGTGATCCGGTAGACGTCCGCCGTCAACGACAGGTTGGAACGCGGCCGGGCGGTGATCCCCGCGCTCAGGTTCACCGACGTCTCCTCTGTGAGGTCGGGGATCCCGAACGCCCTGGTCACGCGACTCTGATTGTTGCTCGTAAGCACGTTTTGCGGTGTCAGCGCGCCGCTCACGAACACGAACTGCGTACTGACGTTGTTGAACCACGATTGCTGCAAAGAGGGCGCCCGGAACCCCGTGCTGATGGCGGCGCGCACCGCGACGTTCGGCACGATCTCGTAGCGTCCAGCGACCTTGCCGTTGATCGTGCTCCCGAAATCGCTGTAGCTCTCGTAGCGGCCTCCGGCGTCGACGAGCAGCCGACCGGTCAACTGGCTCTCGAGCCCGGCGTAGACGCCCAGGCTGGTCCGGGAGCGATCGACCTGGTTGCCCGGCTGGAAGCCGGGGAAGCCCTGGGAGCCGGGCTGTTTCGCGCCCCCCGACGACGTGGTGTCGTAATCGACCCCCCTCTGTGTGCCGCCGTTGCCCAGCTGCCACGAGGCCGCATCCCCCGCCTCGATGCGGTAATTCTCGCGCCGAAACTCGGCCCCGGTCACGAACGACACCGACTTGAGCCCTCCGACCGCGAGCGGGCGCACCAGGTCGAGGTTGCCGGTCGTCTGAGCGAACGCCAGGCGGCCGGCGCCGAAGGTGGTGGGGCTCGTCGCTCCCAGCGACGCGTTGACCGTATTGTCGATAATGAACTGGAAATCGTTCTGCCCGTGCGTGAGGCTCAAGTCCACGTCCCAGCCGCGGCTCGTCCCGCGGACGCCGGCGCTGAGCGACCGGTCGGTGATCCCCGTGTTGATGTACGGCAGCATGCCGTAAGGGAAGATCTGCGGCGCGACCTGCGACTCCTGGTCCGGCAGTCGGTAGAAGGCGCCCGCCCGGCCGTCGCGCGAGGAGACGCCGCCGAAGCTGTAGAACTCGGCGTTGTCGCTGAGCGGGACCAACGCGTTGAAGAACGCGGTACCGAACGTGGCTTGGGCTTGACCCACGTTCATCGTGAAGGGGGCCCGGGTCAGGCCCAGCGTCGCGAGCGAGTCGTCGTCGATTTTCCTCAATGAGTCGGTGTACGCGGCCGGGCTGCCCGGCACCGGTTTCACAAAGATTGGCCCTGACCAGGTCGAAGCCCGGTTCGTCGCCCCCCGGTCGAGGTACTCGGCGGTGACGTTGAAGTAGCCGCGGTCCCCGATGGCGAAGCCGTAATTCGCGTCGGCCTTGACCTGGTCGCCGTCGTGCTTGTCCGTGATGTCCCCGAACGCAGTGCCGCCTGGTGTCGTGCCCACGGTGCTGGTCGCCTCCAAGCGCTCCGTCTGCGTCTTCAGCACGATGTTGATCACCCCCGCGATTGCGTCCGAGCCGTATTGGGCGGCGGCGCCGTCGCGCAACACCTCGATCCGCTCGATCGCCGCGGTGGGAATCGCGTTCAAGTCCACGCCCACCGTGCCCCGGCCGAATGTCCCGTTGACGTGCACCAGTGCGGGCGGGTGCCGCCGCTTGCCGTTCACCAGCACGAGCACTTGGTCCGGGCCGAGGCCGCGCAGGCTCGCCGGGTTGATGTGGTCGGAGCCGTCGGCGATGGTCTGGTGCGACGCATTGAACGACGGCGCGAGCGTGGCGAGGATCTGGTTCACCTCGGTGTGGCCCGTCTCCTGCACCTCCTGGGACGTGATCACGTCCACCGGCACCGGCGTCTCGACGGCGGTGCGCGATGTGCGGGCGCCGACCACGACGACTTCGTTGAGGGAGAGCGGCGTGGCGGTGAGCTTGAAATCGACGATGATCGTCTGCCCGGCGGGCACGACGACGCGCTGCTCCGCCACGTCGTAGCCGATGAGCCGGGCGCGCACGCTGTGCGTACCGGCCGGCACGCTCAGGTGATACTGTCCCTTCTCGTTGGTGGGCACGCTGCGCGCCGTGCCGACGATCACGACGCTCGCCCCCGCGAGCGGCGCGCCCGACTCGGTCGCCACGACGGTCCCGGAGACCGTACCGGCCTGCTGCGCGACCAGAGGGACGAAGCAGACGGCGAACAGGAACGCGGCGTTCAGGGCAGCGGGGGTCGATCTCACGGGCCACCTCCTGGAGGATGACGGGGTCGCGGATCCAGGTGTGGCTAGTAATACGCCTTCGGTGGTCGGTGCGCTACCCGTCGCCGATCGCTCGCACTCGGGCCTCGAGCGCGAGCCGCTCGAGCTTTTCGACCGGCAGCGCCAGCAGCAGGTCGATCCGACGACTCAAGAGCAGGAAGGCATCCTTGAACGCCGCCCGCTTCGTGGCGTCGTCGCCCGCGACCAGGGCCGGATCCGCCATGCCCCAATGGGCCATGATCGGCTGGCCGGGGAAGATCGGGCACGACTCCTTCGCGCGGTCGCACACTGTGACCACGAAGTCCCAGGGCTCCCGTTCCAACCCGTCGATGCTGCGTGGGGCCCGGCCTCGCCACGGGGTGTGGTATTCACGCAGCGTCTCGATCGCGTGAGGATTCACCCGATCGGCGGGGCTTGAGCCGGCGCTCTCGGCGTGAAACCGCCCTCTGCCCTTCCAGTTGACCAGAGCTTCGGCCATCTGGCTCCGTGCCGAGTTGCCGGTGCACAGAAAGAGGACGCGGAACATTGGTCTAGGCGCTGGGCTTTCGCGCCCGCACGAACGCCCCCATGATCTGCCCGCCCACACGAGCGTCCTCGAACTGATAGATCCGCGTCGGCTCGATACCGATCGCTTCAAAACCATTCGATCCCAGGAGCGCCGTGAACTCGGCCTCCGTCAGCGCTCCCGCCACACAGCCAACCCAGAGCTCCATGCTGCGCCGGACCGCCTGCGGCAGCTCGCCCCGCACCACGACGTCCGATACCGCGAAGCGGCCACCTGGCTTGAGCACGCGGAACGCCTCGGCCAGGACCTTGCGCTTGTCGGCCGAAAGGTTGATCACACAATTCGAGATGATCACGTCGACGGAGGCGTCCGGCAGCGGGATGTTCTCGATCTCGCCCTTGAGGAACTCGACGTTCGTGACACCGGCCTTGCGCTGGTTCTCCCGGGCCAACGCCAGCATCTCGTCGGTCATGTCGAGGCCGTACGCCTTGCCGGTGGAGCCCACGCGCCGTGCGGAGAGCAACACGTCGATGCCGCCACCCGATCCCAGGTCGAGCACGGTTTCTCCCTCGTGCAGCTCGGCCAGGGCGGTGGGATTGCCGCAGCCGAGCGACGCCAGCACCGCCCCCTCAGGGAGGGTAGCAGTATCCGCGGCATCGTACAGGTTTGAGGTGACGGGATCGCAGCCACAGGTGCCGGTCCCCCCGCAGCTCCCGCGCTCACCGTCAGTTGCACGACGAGCGGCCTGTCCGTACTTCTTCTTCACCGTCTGCTTGATCTCGTCGCCGACCATGCGTTCACACCTCCTTATCAACAAATCTTGATGTATAAGACACAAAAAAACTAGCCGCAGCAGGCCCGGGCGCAGCTGCCGGCGTGCTTCCCCGGCTTCACCTCGGAGGCAAACTCGGCGATCTGGTCGAGCGCATCGCGGTTGAGCGCATAGTACACCCAGCGGCCTTCTCGTCGATCACTCACCACCCCGGCGTCCTTCAGGGTCTTCAGGTGGAACGACAGCCGTGACTGCGCCGCATCGAGTACGTCCTGCAGCTCGCACACGCAGCGCTCGCCATGCGACAGCAGTCGCACGATCTCCAGGCGGGTTTCGTCCGAGAGCGCGTGGAACAGGCGCGTCGCACGGGCGAGGTCGGGAAGAGTAGTGACGGACACGGCATCCATTATATCAATATTCGTTGATGAGTCAAGGGCTCCGCGACATTCCGGTCATCATCATCCCGGTCTCGCCCGGACCCGACGGCCATAGCCGCACATACAGCGCGAATCCGGCCGGCGTGCGGCTGCCGTATACGCCCGCCAGCCTCGCGGGGACAAAGTTGACCGATCCACGCATACCCACGCCGAGGGCCAGCCCGGCCTTCGTACCCAGTCCGTGCATGTAGCCGAGGGCCAACGCGCTGACATGGTACCATGTGGTGGGCGACGCGGCCGGAATCACGAGCTCCTCGGCGCTCTTCTCGACGTACTCGGCCCGCCCGAAGACGGCGTTCGTACCGTCCAGGTCGACCGTGCTCTCCAACAAGACGCTCGACGCAAGCCGGTCGGTCCCAATCGGGGCGTTCGCGCCGTAGATCAAGGCGCTCGACCATGTCCCGCGTTCGCCCAGCGCCTGGGTCGTGAGCGCCGCCGCGCCAATGCGATGGAGCGACTCGTCCGGGCGGAGCCCTTCGGGACTCTTCAGGTAGGCGTACCAGGCGGACACACTCCAGCGCGGCCCCGGGTTCCCCGTCAACCGGACGCTGTAGGAATCGAGCTTCCTGCCGGCGTAGTCGAACCCCGTCCGATGCTCGTCCGGCTCCCGGCCGTTGAACCAGGAACCCTCGAGCTTTACCCCGTGTGTGAACACTCCCGCCGTCACCACCCCGAACGTGATGTGCGTGCCATCCTGCCAATGGTGGGAGATCGGGGCGAGCGGATCATCGGCGGCGGAGGGTCGGTGTGGGAATGCCACCGGCCCGACCGCCGGCTCGCCTACCGGAGCGAGATACAGTGAGAACCCGAGATTCCGGGCCACCGCTCGCTCGTACAGCGCCGCCAGCTCCATGAAGAGGTCGTGCGGGTGCTGGCGATCGTGCAGCTGCGCTCCCCCGTAGGACTCGCCCGACTGGAGCAGCAGCGGGTAGCCCCGACTGCCGACGGTCCACGGCTCGGCGCTGAGCATGCTCCGGACTTCGAGCCGACCGCCGCCCATCGAACGGCTCGCGGCAGCCATCACCCAATTGATGATGCCGAGCTGATTGGCGCCGCGGGAGCCTCCCTGCAAATCGTATTGAGCGAAGCCCTCCCCGTGCAACATCAGCGTCCAGTCGCCGAGCATTAGATGGGCGGCGTGCATGGGGGATGCGTCGGGAAGCCAGGAGGTGCCCGAACCCATCCGTGACTCCGGAATGCCGAGGGGTCCCTCGTTCATCTCCATCGAATGCTGCATATCCATCTGCGCTCGGAGCGGCCACGTCGCGCAGGCGATGAGCGCCAGCAAGAGCCTTCGCATGTCCGAAATCCTCTCAGGCCAAAGTCGCAAGCGCGCGCCGCACGGGCGGCGCGGACACACCACACCTGGAACGGCCGACTTAGGCTTGAGGGGGTGGAGCGAGCGGCGGAGCGAGGTAGGAAATCAGCGCCGAGGTCGACCCGGGAGCGGCCCTGCGCGACGCGACCTGCGGCACGATCGGGAGGTCGATCCACGTCGCCGCGGCGGTGCCGCCCGTCGGGCAGGAGCCGCCGACTGCGCAGGCCAGGCTCGCGGCATCGACATGACAGGCGCCATGTCCCGCTGGTGCGGCGGCGAGGGTCGCTACGCCGGCGTGACGGGTCCCGTGCATCCCTGGCATGTGCATCGCGCACGGCGCCGCAGCCTCGGCAAGAAGCGAGACGCACATCGGCACGGCACCGCCCTGCGCCGCCGCGGCAAAAGCGAGGGCGGCAGCGAGCGCTCTGACGAGCGTGGGATGCCGATGACGGGCCTTCACGTCGTCAATATACCCCGCTCGTCGCGCGCCGGCCGCGCCCCAAGAGCTGGGCGTTCAGCGCCACGACGACAGTGGATGCCGACATGAGCACCGCGCCGAGCGCCGGCGAGAGCAGGATCCCCGCGCGAGCCAGCACGCCCGCCGCCAGCGGGATCGCCACCGCGTTGTAGCCCGTGGCCCACCAGAGGTTCTGCACCATCTTGCGGTACGTGGCACGGGCGAGCTCCACGATGACCGCGACATCACGGGGATCGGAGCGCACCAGCACGATATCCGCGGATTCGATCGCCACATCTGTCCCCGCGCCGATCGCGATTCCCACGTCCGCCTCGACCAGTGCGGGGGCGTCGTTCACGCCGTCGCCCACCATCGCGACCGTGAGGCCGCGCCGTTTCACCTCCTTGATCTTTGCCGCCTTCTGATCCGGCAACACCTCGGCGAAATAATCGTCCAGCCCCAGCTCCGCCGCGACCCACCGCGCCACGGCGGCGGAGTCGCCCGTGAGCATGATCGGCTTGATGCCCATCGCCTTGAGCCGGCCGAGCGCGTCGCGTGACTCCGGCCGGATGATGTCGGCCAACGCGATGGCTCCGATCAGTGCCCCGTCCGCTAGCACGTAGACAACGGTCTTCCCTTGAGCCGCGAGACGTCGAGCGCGCTCCTCCTGGTCCCAAGCCCCTAGCCCCTGGTCCCTGAGGTAACCAGGGCTCACGACCTTGACTGCCACACCATCCACCGTTCCCTGGGCGCCCTTCCCCGGGATGGCAGCGAAGTCCTCGGGTGCCGGAAACGACACCCCGCGCTCCGCTGCCGCCCGCACGACCCCGGCGGCGATCGGGTGCTCGGAGCGGCTCTCGAGTGCGCCGGCGAACCGCAAAACGTCCTGCTCGGTCCGCCCGTCGAGCGGCACGATGTCGGTCACCCCGAACCGCCCTTCGGTGAGAGTCCCGGTCTTGTCGAACACGACCGCGTCCAGGTCGCGCGCCCGCTCGAACGCCGAGCGGTCGCGGATCAACAGGCCGTTTCGCGCCGACAGGGCCGTGGATACGGCGACAACGAGCGGCACGGCGAGGCCGAGGGCGTGGGGGCAGGTGATCACCATTACCGTCACCATGCGCTCCAGCGCGAAGCTGAACTCGCGGCCTGCGCCGAGCCAGGCAACGAGCGTAAGCGTCCCGGCGCCGACGGCGATGAGCGTGAGCCACAGGGCAGCGCGGTTCGCGAGATCCTGAGTGCGGGAACGCGTCTCCTGCGCTTTGCGCACCAACTCGATCACCTGAGCGAGGTAGGTGTCGCCGCCGGTGCGCCGGACCTCGACGGTGATCGAGCCCTCACCGTTCACCGCGCCGCCGATGACCTCGTCTCCCTCCCCCTTCTCTACCGGCTGGGACTCGCCGGTGAGCATCGCCTGGTTGACGCTCGAGCGACCCGCGACGACGAGCCCGTCGGTCGGGATCTTCTCTCCCGGCTTGACGAGCACTCGATCGCCCGGCTGCAGGGCTTCGAGCGGGACCTCTTCGATGGAGCCGTCGGGGCGGAGGCGATGCGCCTCGACCGGGAGGAGCCGCACGAGCTGCTCGAGCGCCCGCGAAGCGCCGAGCACGGAGCGCATCTCGATCCAGTGCCCGAGCAGCATGATGTCGATCAGCGTCGCGGTTTCCCAAAAGAAAACGCTCCCCGGGAGGCCGAAGACCACGAGCGCGCTGTAGGCGTAGGCGACCGTGATCGCGAGCGCGATGAGGGTCATCATCCCCGGCAGTCGCTTCCGGAGCTCGTCGACGAGCCCCGTGAGGAACGGCCAGCCGCCGTAGAAGTAGACCGCCGAGGCAAAGGCAAACTCGACGTAGCCCTCGCCGGCGAACACGAGAACCCGGCCTAACCCGAGGAGGTGCGCCAGCATTTGCGACGTGGCGAGAACCGGAAGGGTGAGGGCGAGCGAGACCCAGAAGCGGCGGCGGAAGTCCGCCACCATGTCGACGTGGTGTGACGGAGCGTGGTGGATCGGCGGCCGCGTTCTAATGCGATTCGCTCGGCTTCATCATCCGGCGGTGTTGCTCCATCCAGGTCTGCATCGAGTCGGCCCAAGCCTGGAGCTTCGTGCGTTGCGCGTCGGTGAGCACCGCCTTCGCCTGCATCGCCGCAACGAGCGCCAGCCAGTGCGCCTTCCCCATCGCGCTGTGGGCAGCCTGGAAATGCGTCTTCACGGCGCTCGTGTCGGGTGCGGGAGCGTTCGCCGCTTGGCGCAGCTCCAGCAGGTGCGCTCTCGCGTCGCGCATCGCCGCGTCATGTTCCGCCTGGCCGGCGTCGCGCAGCGCCGTGAGCCGACCGACCTGATCCGCGGTGAGGCCCAGCGCGTCCCGGCGGGCGAGCAGGTGCTGCGGCGCGAACAGCATGACCTGCATCATGGGCGCCATCATGTCCTGCATGTCCATCGGGTCGCCCATCATCTCATGCCTCGGCGCGGGCTGTTGCGCGACGAGCGGTGCGGCTCCGAACGCGAGTGCGAGAAGTAGCAGGCTGGTGTTCATGGGGGCCTTCGCTCCTTTGCCCATATAGTAACGCGTGTGACGCCTTGCAAGCCCTTGCTGTGCCCGCGCCGGGGGGGGATGTTCTCGCTCGTGCGTCGACTCATCAGCGGTGTAGTCGCCCTCGTGGCAATCGGCGCGCTGACATGGGCGCAACCGGCGCCGGCCTGTGGACAGGGGGGCGTCGACGCCTGGCGGGCGCAGACGGTGCCGCTGTTCGGCGCAAGCTACTCAGCCGACGTCGGTCTATTGATCGGGCTCGGGATCACCCACACCCGGTACGGATTCCACGCGCTGCCGGCGAGCACCCGGCTGCTCGCCGAGGCCGCCTACGCGACGGGCGCGAACCGCTACCGGGTGGACGTGGCAGGTGAGTTCCGGCGACCGCTCCTTCCGACCATTCTCTACGTCGAGCTGCGCGCATCGGGACTCGAGCTCCTTCGGTTCTACGGCGTAGGCAACGAGACCGACGGCTCGCAGCCGGACAGCGTGTACCGCGTGGGCCAGACGCAACTGCTCGTCGCGCCGCGCGTCGCGATCCCGCTCGCGCCGCGACTCCGGGTAACGCTGGGGCCGCTCCTCAAGTATGCCCACAGCCCCGGCGACCGGGGCACGGTCCTCGCCACTACCGGTCCGTATTACGGCGTGGGTGACTTCGGGGAGGTCGGGGCGCGCGCGGGGCTCGAGCTCGACACGCGCGACCACGCAGTGGCACCTGCCCGCGGCGTGCATGTGAGCATACTCGGCCAGTGGTATCCCGCTGTCTGGGACGCCGTCCGCCCGTTCGGGACCGTCTCGGCGGAGGCATCGACCTACCTCTCGGCAGGCGAGCCCCCCTCCGCGATCCTCGCGCTGCGCGCGGGCGGCGCCGCCGTGAGCGGGACCGTCCCGTTTCAGGAGCTCGTCTACGTCGGGGGTGAGACGACGCTCCGTGGCTACGCCGAGCAGCGGTTTGCCGGGCGGCGCGGCGCATATGGAAACGCCGAGCTGCGTCTCTTGGCGGGCCGCCTGCCGTTCGGCGACCTCGGGATCTTCGGACTTGCGGATGCCGGGCGGGTCTGGATCCCGGGAGAGTCGTCCGATCGCTGGCATGCGGCGGCGGGGGGCGGGCTCTGGCTCGCCTGGCAGCACCGCCGGGACAACACACTATCGATGGCCGTGGCCAGGAGCCCCGAGCGCACGGCGGTCTACGTTCGCGTCGGGTTCATGTTCTAAGACTGTCGCGACGCCGCAACACGTCCGTCCAGTCGGGCTGCGTTACGCGGCCCGGGCGGGCCGGCTCTTTTAGCAAGGAAACGCCCAGTCTCGGCCACAACCCTCGGCGCGAAACGGCGGACGCGACCTTGTCTTTCAGCGCAGCGCGCCTGAAGCACCGATGGAGCCGCAACCGTGGCGCGCCCTTTCTCCGCCCGGTAGCCGGTCACGACGTGACGGTGATCATTCCGGCGTACAACGAAGTCGCGAGCGTCACCGACACGATCAAGAGCCTGCAAGCCCAAACCTCGCCGCCCGCGGCGATCATCGTCGTGGACGACTGCTCTACTGACGGGACGGGCGACGTGGCCCACGCGCTCGGCGTCGTGGTCGTCCGACCGCCGGCGAACACCGGCTCCAAGGCCGGCGCGCAGAATTTCGGGCTCCGCTACGTCCGCACGGCGCTCACCGTCGCCATCGACGCCGACACGGTTCTCGCACGGGACGCGCTCGAGCGCCTGCTGCCGGCGTTCAACGATCCTGGCGTCGCTGCGGCATGCGGTTTCGTGCTCCCGCAGCGGGTACGGAGCGTGTGGGAACGGGGGCGCTACATCGAGTATCTGTTCGCGTTCACCTACTACAAGCAGCTGCAGGAGTACTACGGGAAGCCGCTCATCTCGTCGGGCTGTTTCTCGATGTATCGCAGCGACATCCTCGGGGCGTACAACGGCTGGTCCAACCGAACCCTCGCCGAGGACGTGGACCTGACCTGGAGCCTGTACCAGGGGGGCCATGCGGTGCGATTCGTGCCGGAAGCGGTTTGCTATCCGATCGAGCCTTGGACGCTCACGCTGATGGGAAAGCAGCTGCGGCGCTGGTCACACGGGTTCGTTCAGAACGTGAAGCTGCACTGGCGCGGGCTCCTCGCGGTGCCCTACCTGCGCTCCGCGGTGGCGGTGGCGTTCTGGGATGCGACGATCGCGGCCGCGGTCTACTTGGTGCTCCTACCCATCCTCGCGCTCCTGCTCGCGAGGCCCTGGATACTGATCGGTTACGTGATCGACGCCCCTGCTGTACTCGTTCCGGTCCTCGCCGGCGCCGCACGGCGGCGGGAGATCCGTCGCGCGATCGCGAGCGTCCCCGCGTTTTTCCTCTTGCGAACCGTCAACGCGGTGTTCTTTCTGCGCGCGGTTTGCGCCGAGCTGCTGCTCGGTCGCCCGCTGCGCGTGTACGAGAAGGGGCACTGATCGTGACGGCCGGCCTACCAGGCACGGGGATCGGTGGAATGTTCTACCTGTTGAGCGCCCTCGTAACGCCCCTGTGGGAAGCATACCGGCGGGTGCGCGGCCGCGGATCCCGCGGGCGTCTGGTCGCGGGGCAAACGACGATCGCGGGCGCGATCCTCGCGGGCGTGTGGGCAACGGGCTGGCTCCTGGGCCTCGCGCTCAGCGCGTCCCAGCGCTTCGTCCCCGCCGCCGCCGCACCGCATCTGGGGAAGCTGTTGCCCCTACTGGCACTCCTCTTCAGCATCGGCACCCTGGCCGTCGTGCTCCTCGGCGTCGAGTTGTTGCGCCTGTGGGTCCGCCGGCGGCCGGAGCGCGAGACCACCATCGACCGTAAGGAAAGGCGGCGTGCCGTCGCGGCGGGCGAGCGCCGGCGCCGGATTCCGCTACTCGTCCTCGGAGCCGTCGTCGCGGCTCACGCGCGCTCTGCCGCGCAGGGCACAAACCTCGCCACAGGCCATGTCGGCCGCGCGGACTCCGCGTTCACTGCAGGGGATAAGCGGGCGGCCGAGCGGGAGTACGCGGCCGTGCTCGCCGCCGACCCGTGGAATTCCCACGCAACCTATCGGCTCGCTCAGTTGCACCGACAGGATCCCCGCCTGGCGCTGCGGCTGTTCCGCCGCTACGTCGCGCTCGAGCCGTCGGACCCATGGGGGTACATGGCGCTGGCGGAGATGCTGGCGCGAACAGGGCGCTACGGCGAGTCGCTGCGCTGCTACGACGATGCGCTGCGTCTCGCGCCCGGCGAGCGGGACGCAGTAATAGGGCGCGCGCGGACCTTGGCGCGGGCGCGCCGAGCGGGCGCCGCCATCGCGGCCTACAGGGCATGGCTCGCCGCCCATCCTACCGACGCCGAGGTGCGACGCGAGCTGGCGGCGGCGCAGGTGGCGGCTGCCCCGGCCATGGCGCCCCTGTTCGGCGGCAGCCACGATTCTGATGGGAACGCCACACTCAAGTTGGGGGGCACCGCCGAGCTCGGGGCCTCCGGGCCGACCCGGCTCGGGGTGCGGGCGACCCGTGAGCAGGTTCGCGACGGGGTCACCACCATCGGGCTCGACGAGCTCACGCTCCGTGCCGGCGCGCGGCCGGGCGGCGCGCTCCAGATCGACGCGGAGGGGGGAGCGACTCGCGTCGACGCCCTGGGCGGCGCGGCCGCTACGCTCACCCCGACGGGCCAGCTGCGCGCCCGCTGGCGCGACCCGATGGGCGGACCGGCGGTCGACCTCCGCGTGCGGCGGAACGTGATCGACGCGAGCCCGCTCCTCGTGACGAACCGGGTTGTGCGAACGGAGATCGGCGCGATCGTCGAGCTGCCCGTCGCGAGCAGACTCAAACTCCGGGGGATCGGCCGCACCGCCGCGTTGAGCAGCTCCTTCGATGTGAACCACCGGACTACCTTCGCGGGCGTCGCGGCAGTGGCTGTGACGCCGAGTCTCGAGGTGTCGGGCCAGATCCACGAGATCCGCTACTCCCGGCCCTCGAACGCGGGGTACTTCGCACCCCGGCTCATCCAGATCGCGCAGGCGGGATCGTATATCGAGCTGGAGACCGCCCGGTCTCTCGTGCTCGCCTTCGACCTCGGCGTAGGGGTGCAGCGGGTGGCCCAGCAGCGTGCCGCCGTCGGCCCCTGGCGTCCCGCCCTGCGACTCTACTCGCTGGTCGCGGTGCCCCTGGCGCCGGGCCGCGAGCTCCGGTTCGAGCTGGAGGGCGACGATTCGGGCGTCGCGGCGGAGTCCGCGACGACCGCACAGTGGCGCTACATCTCCATGCAGCTGTCGCTGCGCTTTGCCCTGCCCTGACGCGCAGCCGCCGGACCCCTGAACTCCCAGCCGTCGCCGGCGTATACAGAGTGGCGTAACATTCCCACCCCCGGCCTCCTGAGGAGCATCGCATGCGCATCGCGTCGTTCAGCATCGTCATCATCCCTCTGCTCGCCGCCTGCGTCGCTCCGACCCCGGGCGCCGTTCGCCAGGTGCCCGATCCCGTCTCCACGCGCTATATCAACCCCGGAACGCTGGCGGCACTGCCGGGCTTCACGCACGCCGTGCGCATCGGCGCCACGCTGTACGTGTCGGGTGAGGTCGCGCTCGACAGCACCGGCCGTCTCGTCGGCCCCGGGGACGTGCGCGCCCAGGCCGCCCAAGCGTTCGCGAACCTGGCGACGGTGTTACGCATCGGCGGGGCGACCCCGGCTGACGTCGCCAAGCTCACGATTTACGTGGTGAACTATTCGCCCAAGGATCTCGAAGCCATCCGGCAGGCGGCGCCGGACTTCTTCCCGCAGCGGAACCCACCGGCGGGAATCGTGATCGGGGTTCAGGCGCTGCCGCAGGAGGGGTTGCTCATCGCCGTAGACGCCACGGCGGTGGTGCGCGCGATGATTCTGCCGCGCGACCAGCGCGTCCGAGAGCGGCCTTACTGAGTCACTTCCCGACGAGCCCCGTGAAGAACGGCAGGACGATCGATACGGCGATCAGCACGATGATGATCCATTCGAGCAGCTCCATGCGCTGGGTCGCCGCCCGGTCCGCCAGCTTGCCGTAAATACCGTCGAGCGTCTGCAGCTTGCGAGTGATACTCACGTCCCACTCCGCAAGGTGGAAGCGACGGGACACGTGGCCGTACACGCGGGTGAGGTACTGCTCGCCGATCAGCTTGAGGGCGTTCGTGACCTGCTCGAACAACACCGCTGCGTCGAGCTGCAGCCGCCCCAGCCGGCGGAGCGGGAGCCCATATGGGCTGGGCAGAAACCGACGCAGCCCGGGCGTGCGCCCCAGCAGGTCATAGGCCTGCTCGAGCGCCTCGTCGAGCTGCGCGTCCAGGTACCGCATCTCGAGCAGCTGGGTGTTGGCGAACTCGATCACCGCCCGCACGTCCTCCCCCTCCGGGTCGAACAGCAGCGTCACGTCCGTGTCGATCAGCGTCGCGTCGTTCGGCCCGAACGACAGACGCGATGACAGGGCGTCGCTCACCTCCTGCTGCGACAGGGGGCGTGACTCCGCGCGCAGCACCTGGGCCACGGTCTGCGCGTGCTCGGTCCACAGCATCGATGCCTCGAGCGGCTCGCTGAAGGCCTCGATCTGGAATACCACGTAATCTTCGACGAAGTCGGCGAGGCGGGACCGGATCGCGGCATCGCCGAGGGCCTCAAGGAGCTGCTGTACCCGACGGCGTGAGTCTGCCTGTAGCTGCTCGTTGCCGTACAGAATGGTGCTGAAGCGCGGGAGCCCCGTGATCGGGCCCTGGAGAGGGATGGCGTAACTCACGGAGACGGCGCCGAAATCGTACAGCACGAACTCGACATAAGGCGCCGTGACGTGCTCACCGATGGCCAGCGACTCCGCCGGCTCGGTCACGCGCAGCGGAGCGGGGTCGTACTCGAAGAACGCGGGAGCGCGCCGCTTCTGCTTGACCGTCTGGCGCTGCGTGGCGCTCGCCAGTCGCCGCTCGGCCGCCGCAAGGTCGAACGCGTGCGCGACGTCGTAGGCGAACAGGACGTAACAGGTGCCTTCCGCGATCATCGGGGGTGCCATCGACGTCCTCCTCCCTCGAACGCTCACCCCGGCACTGGTACTTCCGCTAGGCCAGCTCCTTGCCTTCCCGCGCTACGGTGGGCGTCGCGAACGCCGGCGCCGCCAGCGGCGCGAGCCCGAGGTGCTCCCGCGCTCGGTTCAGCGCGTCGTCGATGTTGCCGTGAATGTTTTCCTCGCCCAGCTCGTCGTACAAGCCGGAGCGCTCCAGGGCGACCACGGGTTGGGCGTGCACGTCGGAGAGGATCACCAGCGAGCCGTCATGCCGGCTGCGCCGCACCAGGTCCCGTAGCGCGTGCAAGCCGGTGGAGTCGATCGCCGGGACGTGCCGCATCCGCAGGATCAACACCTTGGGCCGCACCGCGATGCGCCCCAACCGCTCCTTGAACGTCTCGGCCGCGCCGAAGAAGAACGGCCCGGTGATCTCGTACACCTCCACCCCCGGCGGCACCACCCGACGCCGCACTGCGTTGGGATCGTTTTCGAAATCGTCCTTGGGATCCTGGAACTCGTGCGTCAGGACGCTGATGTTCGTCACCTCCGCCATGCGCCGCATGAACAGGAACGCCGCGAGCACCATCCCCACCTCGATCGCGACCGTCAGGTCCCACAGCACAGTCAGGAGAAACGTCGTAAGCAGGACGGCCACGTCGCTCTTCGGCGCCCGGAACTCGGCCAGGAATGTGCGCCACTCGCTCATGCTGTAGGCCACGACGATCAGGATCCCCGCCAGCGTGGCCATTGGAATCAGCCCGGCCCAGCGCCCGAAGAACAGCGTGATGAGGAGCAGGGTGACCGCATGGGTGATCCCGGCAATGGGCGTCCGGCCACCGTTCCTGACGTTCGTCGCCGTGCGGGCAATCGCCCCGGTGGCCGGGATTCCGCCGAACAGCGGCGAGGCGATGTTCGCGATCCCCTGCGCCACGAGCTCCATGTTCGAGCGATGACGACCCCCGATCATGCCGTCCGCCACCACCGCCGAAAGCAGTGACTCGACGGCGCCGAGCAGCGCGATGGTGAACGCCGCGCCCATCAACCCGGGCATCTGGTGGAAGGTGACCGCCGGGAGCGCGGGAGCCGGCAGGGCTGCGTTGATCACGCCGAACCGGCTGCCGATCGTGGCCACCGGCAAGTGGAGGAACTGCACGGCGGCGGTGGTGGCGATGAGCGCTACGAACGGACTGGGGATGCGCCGGTTGACCCGCGGCCAGAGGATGATGATCGCCAGCGTGACGAGCGACACCGCCACGGCCCACGGGTTGACGGAGGCAAAATGCGCTGCGACCGTCCGCCAGCGCGCCAGGAACTCGACGGGCACCGGGCCCTCGAGCCCGAGGAAGTCCTTCACTTCCCCCGAGAGAATGATCAGGGCGATCCCGCTCGTGAAGCCGATGGTGACGGGATAGGGGATGAACTTGATCGCGGCGCCCAGCCGGGCGAGGCCGAAACCCACGAGGATCACGCCCGCCATGAGGGTCGCCATGGCCAGACCCTCCACCCCGTGGCGTTGCACGATCGCGTAGACGATGACGACAAAGGCGCCCGTGGGCCCGCCGATTTGCACGCGCGAGCCGCCCAGCGCGGAGATCAGAAACCCGGCGACGATGGCGGTGAACAGCCCGCGCTCGGGGCTGACCCCGCTCGCGATCGCGAACGCGATGGCGAGCGGGAGCGCAACGATGCCGACGATGATCCCCGCGCTCAGATCGGCGAGGAATTGCTCGCGAGTGTAGCCCGCGAGCGTCGTGACGAGCTTCGGGACGAGCCTCTCCAGATCCCCTGGCCGGAAAGCGACGCAGAGAATCTAACGAGGCTGCTTCTTGTTACCGGGCGAGCCCGAGCACGTAGTCCAGCGAGAACCGCCCCGGTCCGATTGCCGCGACGGCGAGGGCCGTCACGATGAGCACCAGGTTGTACTCGTATCCGCCATCCTGCACGAAGAAGCCCTTCGGCCCGTGCACCTTGGCGATCGCCACGGCCATCGTGGCCAATACCAACAGGCCCGCCAGGGGCGTCAGTAGTCCCAGCAGGAACAGGAACCCCGCGGCCAGCTCTCCCCCCACCGCCAGGGCGGTCCAGAACCGCGCCGGCCGGAATCCCATGCTCCCGATGAACCCGGCGGCACCCCCGAACCCCGGACCGCCGAACGCCCCGAACGCCTTCTGCGCGCCGTGCGCCAGGAACACCGCCCCCAGCACCAGCCGCAGGGCCAGCAATCCCAGATCTATAAACATTCGATACCTCCTGGACATTGTCTCGAAATCGAGATACTTTACATCGAACAACACCGGAACAACTTCTCAGGCCGGGAGGTTCCTCGGGGTGGAATGAAAGCTTCCTCGAACCGTGTGGACGTGCCGCTCCAGCTGTGGGTGGTGCTGGCCCGGGCGTTCGACGCCGTCGAACGACACTCGCGTGCGAGCATCGCGCGCTTCGGCTTGGGCACGACCGAGTTCGGGGTGTTGGAGGTGCTGTACCACAAGGGCGAGCTGCCGGTGTGCGAAGTGCAACGCCGCATCCTGGTCGAGTCGTCGAGCACCACGTACGTGGTGGACAAGCTCGTGAAACGCGGCCTGGTGCGACGACGTCACAGCAATGCCGACCGCCGGGAGGTCCTGCTGACGCTGACGCCCGCGGGACGGCGGTTGATCCAGGCGATCTTTCCAACGCACGCCGCCGCGATGCGGCAGGCCGTCGCCGCCCTGCCGCCGCGCGAGCAGGCCCGGGCTGTCCAGTTGCTGCGCGCGCTCGGGTTGGGGGCGGCCAGGCGGCTGGACGCTGCCGAGGGCGGCTAAAGCCCCTGCCGGAAGCGCAACCCCAGCGTGCGATAGCGGAAGCCTTCGCTCGTCACGTGGGCCGCGTTTGTGGCCGCTCCGCTGTTGGTGATCGAGCCGACCAGGGCGATTTCGTCGTTCGCGCCCCAGTCGCGTGACAGCGAGAGTCCGACATGCCATTCCGTCTGGTGCGGGGCCGGGGGTGAGCCGAACGCTTGTACCTGCTGCGATCCCAACCCACCGTCGGCCCGCAGGCCCCAGCGGTTTCGCTGCCACTGGTATACGGCGCGGCCTTCGATCACACTGAAGCGGACCGGTGTGAAGTAGAGGCCCAGCCTGGGCTCGCGATACCCCATCACGCGGGCAAACGGGCCGATCTGGAGCCCTTTGACGACGCGGCCGAGCACGGCACCTACGGCCGAGTAGCGCCGGTTGCGGTCCGAGAACCAGGCGCCGCCGCCGCCGCCGGAGGCCGACCAGCCCGGACCGGGCGATATGTCGAAGCTGAAGTCGACGGCGTCGATCGTCAGGTCCTGGCGCATGAGGCCGGCGGTCTCGTCGAACGGCGCGCGGGAGTAGCCCACACTCACCGCGGCATAGCGTGCCGGCCGCAGCCCCAGCCCGAGCTCGGCGGTGAACGGGGTGCGCGCCGCCACAACGTCCGGTTGTATGCGACGTACCCCCAAGCCAGCCCGCAGCACCGCGCCGTGTCCCAGCGCCGCAATGACGTTGCCACCCGCCCAGTAGCTCGACCCGTCCCCCGCTTGGTCGGTGGCGTGTCGCCATCCCGCGCGCAGCCTGCCGCGCAGATCGGAGCCGAGCGATCCCGTGACGGTCGCCTCCTGCGCCACGAAATCATTGTTGTCCGAGTCGCTCGCTCCATCGACGTTAGTCGCGATCTCTGGCCGGAGCGCGGCACGCACGGCCCGCGCGAGATCACGGACCGCGCGGTCCTCGGGGGAGACGGCGCGCGCCCGCGTCGCATAGACCTCGGCGAGATCGGGTTGACCCTTCCAGTAGAGGGTCTGTGCCAGCCCGACCAAGAGCTCCGGATCGTCGGGATGCCGTTCCAAGGCCGTACGCCACAGCGCTTCGGCCCGGTCCAGGTCCCCGCCCCACGCGATGGTGCGCGCCCGCCCCGCGAGGGCGTCCGCGCGATCCGGGAATCGCAGCAGCACCGAGTCATACAAGGCCTCGGAAGCCGCCGTCCGACCCGCCCAGGCGAGCACCTGGGCCTGTGTCACGATGATGTCGGGATCGTGCGGGTCGATTCGGCGCAGCTTGGCAAAACGCGCCAGCGAGCGGACCAGCTTCCCGTCCCAGCTGTCGAGGATCGCGAGTCGGTACAGGGCCCGCTCGTTGGATGAGTCGGCTGCGAGGACGCGCTCGTAGCTCGCCCGGGCTGCGGCGTAATCCCCTCGCTGAAACGCCTGGTCCGCCGCCGGCAGCTGCGCGGCCAGGGGGGGCCGGACCACGAACGCGAGAGTCACCGCCAGGGCGAGGTGGCGCGTCACCAGGACCCCCACACGTCGCGCATGGCGTCGTACGCAGGCTTCAAGTGCTCGTGCCGCACGGGTGCCTCCCAGGTCGGCCAGACGTAGGTCTGCTCGGGTCCGATGTGCGCGACCACGCCGCCGTGCACCCGGTCGAGCGCGGCCACCTGGAAGCGAAACCCATCGGTCACGGCGGTTTCGAACGTGCCACCCCCGGCCCTCCGATACCGCACCATCACCCGTCGCGAGGACGGATCGGTGACGTTCAGGAGCCCCCAGGCAATGCGTATTTCCACAAGCCCCGCAGCGCGGTCCACGTACCAGTCGGCGAGGCTCGACTCCGCCGCCCTCCCGTGGCGCAATCGCCCGCGGTTCACTCCCCGCGGCGGATACGTCCGACCGTTCCGAGCGATGCGCCAGCGGTTCGTCGTGACGAACAGCGAATCGAGCGCCCCGTCGGACCGGGCGACGTCGACCGTGGCGGCCTCGTTATGGAAGCGGTCGAGGCCGGTCGGCCCCATCCCGCTCCGCGGCCCGAGGAACGGGTTGTACCACGGCGCCACCATGAGCTGCGCGTCGCTCGTGTCGTTCAGGACGAGCGCGAACTCGCATCCCACTGCGTCTGTCGGCCCCGCCACGCCCGGCAGCCGGAACTGACCGCGGTCGCGGCGGTAGGTGTCGATCCCGATGACGTAGCGGGCCGAATCGAACTCCGGTCGGCCGGCGAGCGCCACATACAGATAGGACGGGTCGGCCCCGACGCGCAATACGAGCGAGTCGCCGTGGGCAAGCACCGAGAGCGCCCGCCACGCGGTTGGGTCGCCTCCGGGCGCGGGCGTCGCGTCCGCCGACACCCCCCCGTACTCGCCCATGAGCCCGTAGTGCTGCTCCGCGTCCTCCACGTTGTGCCACAGACGACTCCGCTCCGGCGGGACTTCCAGATCGATCGTCACCCAGGTGTGCTTGAACCATTCGTCGAGCCAGGCGAACAGCACTCCCCCTGCCGCCCCCGCCGCGCGCACCTCCCGCGTGAGCCGTGCGTCGATGTCGGCCATCGCGCGCTCGTCGTGCCCGCCGTGGCCCATCCCGTCGGTCTCCAAATGCGACACGCCACGCGAGGAGGGAACGCCGTACTCGGCGATCAAGAGGGGTCGTCCCGCGTGATGCTGCTTGAGGGCGTGCAGGTAGCCGAAGTAGCGAGACCGGCCCTCGGCTGACCCGGCCGCGCCGTAGGCCGAATCGAGGTCGATGAAGTCGGGATAGTAGGGGTACGCGTGATACGACGCAAAATACCCCGCAAGGTCCGCGGGCGTCGTGCGCACCAGCATGGCGTCGAGCGATTCGCGGTCGTTGTCGTACTCCTTGAGCCGCGGATTGGGCGGGAATCCGTAGCGGCGACGCAGCCCCTGCTCCTCCTCGAGCGTGGGCTCGGTCGGGTGGACGAGGGGGTCGAGCGTGGGCCAGTTGGTGTACGCGATGGGACGCTGGGCGTGATACGTATCCCACTCGTACGCGACCAGGTAATCGCACTGCTCCGCCATCCACGCATCGGCCGGGCTGCCCCGATCGAGCTCGAGAAACCGACCGGCGAACGCGGTGCGGTCACGCCGCCGCGCGTTGTAGACCCTGATTGAAAACGGCTCCCATTCCCGGCCGATGATGAACCCCAGGACGTGGTTTGACACGTCGCTCTCATAGCGGCCGAAGGCGTGCCCCGGCCGCGCTGCGATCAAGGCGTGCCCGTGCACCAGGTCCACCACGCGCCGCATCTCGCCACGGAAGTCCGCCTTCCAGCCGGGCGCATCGTAGTCGGCCCGCGGCGGCAGCTCGGTCCACACGCCGTGCAGCAGCCACAGGGGGCGATCGGGGTGCGCGTCGTTCCACGTTTTGAGCGCCCGGTAGAAGGCGGGCGGAAGAATCGTGTAGACGCGGACAGCGTTAGCGTGCGCGCCCGCGATCAGCTCGAGCCAACGGCCGTACGTCGAATCGTCGGTGGGAAACTCGGAGGGGAAGTGGCCGGGAAGCGCGACGCCGAGATTGATACCCTTCACGTAAAACGGTCGCCATCCGGCGTTCGTGTAGATCTCGAAGCCGTCCCCCGCCGTCCGGGCCGGCACATCAAGGTCGACCGGCCGCACCACGGCGGGTAGTGCCAGCCCACTGTCGATCCCGAGCGCCAGGAGCTGGAGCTCGGCGTCCTCATACGCGGGGGCGAGGCGTAGCGTGCGACGCCACGCGTCGGCCGCCGCAGGGCGTTGGCCCAGGCGCGAGCGGGCCAGGCCGAGCCCATACCACGCCTCGGCGTCGCTCGCGTCGCTCGCGACGGCTTGAAGGAAGCGCTCGGCAGCGCCGCGCGGCTGACTCTGCCGCAGCAGGACGAACCCGAGCCCGATTTGCGTAGCGTGATCACCCGGGCACAGAGAATCGGCGGCCGCGAAGTGCATCGCAGCCTGAGCGATCGCCTCGCTGCGGTAGGCCCGCCAACCCGCGGCCGTCTCGCGGCCTGCCGCCGCGGCGTGCGTACACGGCGCGGGGACCTGCGAGCCGAGCGCCACGAGCAGCATGAGCATTGCGGGTGGGTCAAGATAATGAAAAGCCAGGAGCGTGCCGGAATCAGTGGAACGTCACCCCCAAACCGACATCGACCACGTGCTGCTTCCAGCCCCTCGCAGTCGCGAATCCCCCGCCGTTCAAGGGCACGTCGAAATCTCCGAGCGCGCCGAACAGAAAGTTTACGACCGGGGTGAGCGACACGTCGCGGCCGACCCGAATGTCGTACCCGGCCCCGGCCGTGAGCCCCAATCCGGTGCCCTCTGAAGAGGGGAAGGTGTTCGCATGATAGCTGGAAACGCCGACACCGCCCGTGACGAAGAATCCACTCCGCGTGGCCGGGTACAGGTAAACTGACGCCGTGACATTGGCGATCGTCTCGGTTAGTCCCGCGTTGCTACGGGACCAGCCGTTGATCGCCCCGCCGATGAGCAAGTTGCGGCTAGGCGCCCCGCCGAGTTTCACGAACCCCGTGATTCCCCCAACACTGGAGCTGTCGACGCAGTTGTCGCACGTGATGTTGGCGGCGCCGTAGCCCAACCCGAAGCCGATCCAGAAGCCGTCGCGGCGCTGCGGATACTGCGCCCGCGCCGCAGTCGCCGCGCAGGACAAAAGGGCGAGCAGGGCGATGACTCGCGCTGTCGAATGCATGGGCCCTCCTTGGCCGGTTACGGCTCGGAGTTCAGGCGACTTCCATGCCCGACGCGGCGAGCATGCGGCCGAGGTGGCAGTGTCCCCGCGACCGGTCAACCGAGCGTCCCCCATGTGGGGGCGCTGCGCCGCCGCTTCAACCCTGCGGCGACCCGGCCTCCCCCCCCAACCGGGCTAACCCGACAGGACGGCGGTGAATCCATCTCTCTGCACGACTTGCAGACTGGTGACAGCGGCATATAGTATGCTGTGCGTAACCAATTGCCGCCTGATACTAATTTCGAGCATTTGATGCACGATTCCGTTGACACCGTGTCTCACGGGGGGCTAGCTTCTCCATTATGAAACTCATCACCACTATCGTTCGGCCCGAACGCCTGCCCGAAGTCAAGGCGGCGCTGTTCCAGGCCGGCGTCACCGGGATCACACTGAGTCGCGTGAGCGGTCACGGGGGCGAGCAGGAGATCGTGAGCCAGTACCGCGGTACCACGGTCGTCATGGAGTTTCACGAGAAGGTCAAGATCGAGATGGTGTGCTCCGAGCCGTTCGTCGAGCCATGCATCAAAGCGATCTTGGCGTCCGCCCGCACCGGCGAAGTGGGCGACGGGAAGATCTTCGTCCAACCGATCGAGCGCGTGATTCGGATTCGCACCGGCGAGAACGACAACGCGGCGCTCACCGCCGTGAACGCGGACGTCGTCCAGCGCGCGGCGATCGAGAGCGCGCACCACGCGGGCGCCGTCGCCGGCGGGGAGGAATCATGAACCCCATCTCCGCGGGCGATACCGCTTGGGTCCTCACCTCCAGTGCGCTGGTGATGGTGATGACGGTGGGCCTCGCGTTTTTCTATGGCGGATTGGTGCGGCCCAAGAATGCCCTCAACACGATGATGATGAGCGTCGTCGCGCTGGGCCTGATCAGCATGCAATGGGTATTGGTCGGCTACTCCATCGCATTCGGGCACGGCACGCCCTGGTGGGGCGGGCTCTCCTGGCTCGGCTTCAAGGGCGTGGGCTTGGATCCTGACCCCGCGTACGGGTCCACGATCCCGCTGCAGGCGCACGCGATGTTCCAGCTGATGTTCGCGATCATCACGCCGGCGCTGATCTCCGGCGCGATCGTGGAGCGCATGCGGTTCCGCGCCTACGTCGTGTTCCTCGTCCTCTGGGCCACGTTCGTGTACGACCCACTCGCACACTGGGTGTGGGGATCGGGCGGGTGGCTGGCAAAGCTCGGCGCGCTCGACTTCGCCGGCGGCACGGTAGTCCACATCAGCGCCGGCGTGTCCGCGCTCGTGGCCGCCAGCATGCTCGGGCCCCGGAAGGACTTCAAGCGCACCGCGATCGTGCCCCACAACGTCCCGCTCGTGCTGCTCGGCGCGGGGCTCCTGTGGTTCGGCTGGTTCGGATTCAATGCGGGATCCGCGCTCGCCGCGAACGGGCTCGCCGCCCTCGCGTTCACGAATACCAACACCGCCGCCGCGACTGCAATGGTCGCGTGGGTGTGCCTCGACCTGCTGCGCACCGGGAAGGCGACCGCCGTGGGCGCCGCGACGGGTCTCGTGGTCGGCCTCGTCGGCATCACGCCGGCGGCGGGCTACATCACCGCGCCGGCCTCACTCGCCGTGGGCGCGCTGGCTGCGCTCGTGAGCTACACCGCCATCCAGATCCGCGCGAAGACCCGGCTCGATGACTCGTTGGACGTATTCTCCTGCCACGGGCTCGCAGGAGTGGCTGGGGCACTGCTGACGGGCGTCTTCGCCACGAAACTGGCGAACCCGGCGGGCGGCGACGGCTGGCTGGCCGGCAACTTCGCCCAGATGGGCGTGCAGCTCGTCGCGATCCTCGCCGCCGTGGCGATTGCCGCCGTCGGCACGGCGATTATCATGGCGCTGGTGCAGGCGACGCTCGGTGCCAAGGCCGGCGTGCGGGAGCAGCTCTCCGGGCTCGACCTCAGCGAGCATGGTGAGGAAGCGTACTTCGGCGAGCAGGGTGCCACGCCCTCGCCGGGCGTCTCGCTCGGCCAAGGGGTGATCGTGTCGGCTGCCCCGCCCGAGCGGGCGAAAGCGGCGGCCGTCGCGGGCTAGCGTCGGTCGTCGATTCGACGGGCCCTAAGGGGCCCCTGCTTTGTTGTCGCGGAGGAGCGCGTCGACCAGCGTCACCAGGCTCGCGGGCTCGAACGGCTTCGTGAGAAAGCGGTCGGCCCCCATGGCCACCGCGTGTCCCCCGACGTCGATCGACCCCGCGCTCTTGACCCCGGACATTGCGACGATCTTCACCGCCGGCCATTCACGGCGCAACCGGGCGATCGTTTGCAGCCCACCCTGCCCGGGCATGAAGATGTCCACGATCACCACGTCGGCGGCGTGTCGCTTGTACGCGTGGACCCCCGCGTCGCCGTCCGCCGCCTGCCGGACCTCGTGGCCGGCGTGCTCCAGATGTTTCGTCAGCGCTTGCCGGAGCGTGACGTCGTCGTCGATGATCAGGATTCGGGCCATGCTTCACCGGTCTTCGTTCGCTGCACAATGTAACGGGCCGCGTGCTCCCTGGCACCTTTGGACGCGTCGCGGCGTTTTATAAGCTGCATACCGTGCCGTTGTCGACGTTGCAGGTGAAGGGAGAGGATATGTTGTTACCACTGCTGTTGCTCCATGCTACGGGCGCCCCTGTGGCGCCCGCGTCCACACGCCAAGTCGCCGCGGATCCACCCGTGCGCGTGTGGTTCAATTCCGACGGCGACTATCAGTTCGGTGACCGGGCGAAGGTCTACGCCCAAGCCGCCGAGGACGGCAATCTGGTCGTGTTGCGGGCGGACGCCGGAGGGCACGTGCGGGTGCTGTTTCCCGTCGATCCCGCGGGCGATCAGCGGGTCCGTGCCGGCAAGAAGTACGAGCTGAAGGGGCGCGGAGGCCGCGAAGCGTTCGTGGCCGATGACACGACCGGCCATGGAACGGTGCTCGCCGCGGTCGCGGACACGCCGTTCCGGTTCGACCAGTTCGAGAAGAACGGGCACTGGGATTACGGCGCGCTCGACGATTCGACCGTGCACAACGATCCCGAAGCCGCGCTGATGGACCTCGCTCAGCGGATGCAGGGAAGTGAAACCGGAGGGCACTTCGATTACGACGTGGCCAGCTACACGGTATCACCGACGCCGCGCTATGTCGGGTGGGTGCATCCGTACGGGTGGAACGGTTGGTGGGACCCCTGGTACGGCGGGTACTGGTATGGGCCGAGGGTGGGTCTCGGGTTACGGTTCGGCGGACCGTTCTTCGGTCCGGGGCGGTGGCACCGCTAGAGCGAACGGGAAGCGCTAGAAGTCGAAGGGGGGAGGGTCCGTGGCCCTCTCCCCTGCTGTTTATCGAGAGGCGCCGACTTGGAAGCTCACCCGCTGGCTCACGAATGCAACCGCAGTCCCTGAACCCTCGCGACGGACGGGTCCGATCCACGAGGCGACGCTCGCTCAGAAATCCGCGCCGCTCCCCTGGCTCGGGCACGCTGCCACCGACCGCCACGTACTCGTACCGCCCAGATGGTCGTCGTTCACAACCCAACTCTCGTTGAAGACGGACGCATAGCAAATGGTGACCGCAACGCGCGCGACCCAACCCCAAAAGTGGGGCGGGAGGGCCTGTCGATCGAGCCCCACGAGCGCCGTTCGTTCGCCGCCGCGGAGGGCATGATCGACCACGGTCGTCGTGCTCATCGCCGCGCGCGCGGAGTCGCCGAGAGCCAGCAGTACATCATCCCAACTGCGCCGCGGTTTGCCGTCCACGGTGACGACTACCGACTTGATGATCGCCGGTCCGAGCCCGGTATTCTCGACGAATAACGACGCGCCCTTCGGGGTCACAAACGTCGAGATCTCCACGTGCGGCCAGACCTCGGCGCGGTCGTGGGCCCGTTGGAGCTGCGCCTCGTACAACCCGACGGCGACGGCTGAAACGCTCACGACAAGAGCGGCCACGGCGATGAACGTCTCGGGCTCGCGGTACCAGGGACGGTCGCCTTTCATACGGGGGGAATCTACCGGCGCGGGGAGAGGCAGGGCGACGCGAAGTTATGTGCCAAAAAATATGCCAACCGTTCCGGGCGGAACCGCGTAAGTCGTTGCGGTGCTTAGAGGCGCCGGTCGGAATCGAACCGACGAATAGAGGTTTTGCAGACCTCTGCCTTACCACTTGGCTACGGCGCCGGGCTATGCAGGGCTTGAACTTACCACGTCAAGGGCTGCCGGAGAACCCACGCGGTCGCTAACGCAAAAACGTCGAGTGGATGGAAAAGGTCAGCGACGAGCAATACCGCCGATGATCCTCAGTCATCCGAATGATCACGATAACCGCTCTTTTTCATCCAGCTCGGCACTGGCGGCGTCGGCACGCGCGCCGGCTTGGGAGCGACTCGC